>JACXTT010003015.1_pt1 | contig 26343 bp, 25 predicted proteins | sample 9270951 | NCBI WGS metagenome assembly JACXTT01 (sample SAMN15532306, study PRJNA645909) | rock metagenome | isolation source: weathered quartz diorite | place: Puerto Rico | collected 2017-06-21
GCGCTTTTACTACTCGCAGCAGTTGTGAACGGATTCTTTACAGCGTCTTTGAACGAATGAACAACCATTGGTCCCGTCACCCGCTCTCAGCTTTTACACAGAACTCTTGACGCTACCCGTTGGCTGGAGGAGGGCGCAGCTTCGTTCCGAGGTCGTCTGGCAGCTTTGTTCTTTTCCACCCAGTGACTCGCAGGCACGATGGCCGAAGCAATCGAGAGGACGGGGGGCGGAGCCCTCAGCAGTTGGCGATCAGTTGAAAAGTCCCTGGCAACGACAAATAACGCGGACGCGCACGCCCAGTGCGCGTTTAGCGCAATTGTGGCTATTGTTGTTTTCGCTGTGCGCAGTTCAGGCGCAGGAGACCATCCGGATGTCGCTGGCCAGCGCCGAGGCGGCCGAAGCGCGCCGGAAGGCCGCAGCCAGCATCGGCTATTACAATGTAAAGGTCGGACCGACGGGCTGGCGGTTCGGGACGGGGCTAACCGTGGAGTACGATGACAACGTCACGCTCGGCCAGGTCAATCACGAGAGTGACGTGATCTTCCGACCCGAAATCAACGCGCAGATGCTCTGGCCGGTAACGGACAAGAACACGCTCAATTTGAGTGTCGGGGTCGGCTATTCGGCTTATCTGGAGCATCGCGAACTGGATCGGATTTACCTTACTCCCGGTTCGGAAATGTCCTTTGATCTTTACGCGGGCGATTTCTGGATCAACCTGCACGACCGATTTTCCATCAGCGAGAATTCGTATCAGGACCCGACGGTGACGGGCGCGGGGGATTACTCGCGGCTGGAAAATGCGGTAGGCGCGACGGCGACGTGGGACCTGAACAAGGTGGTGGTGCGCGGCGGGTTCGACCACGTGGATTACGTGGCGTTGTCGGGCAGCTCGGGACAGCCGGACGGCCAATCTGAGCTGGCATGGTCGTCGGCGGGCTACGCGTTGAAACCGGGGATGTTTGCCGGGGTGGAGCTGGGCGGGGGCCTGCTGCACTACAGCGGGACGAACGTCTCATTCAGCGATGCGAGGCAGGTGAATGCCGGGGTCTTCTTCGAATCGCAAGTCAGCCAGTATCTCCATTTCCGCGGCAGCGTCGGCTATACGCTTTACTCGCCAGACACCGGCCAGTCCACCAACTCGAACTCGGTCAGCGATTTCACTGGAATCTATGCGGATCTGAGCCTCCAGCATCGGCTCAACCGATTTCTCGACTATACGCTGAGCGCCGGCCGCAGCATCAACTTTGCATTTTATGGGGGATCGGTGGACCTGACTTATGCCCGATGGCTGGCCAACTGGAAGGTGATGGAGAAAGTGGGCATCGGCACTTCGCTGCAATACGAGCATGGCACTCAAGTGACTTTTACCGGGGAAACTTTCGATCGCTACGGGGGGAGCATCAGCCTGTCGCGCACGCTCACGGCAAAATCGTCGGGCAGCCTCGGATACCAGTTCTACTGGCGGACCTCCGACGTGAAAGGCAGAGATTACACTGCGAACATCGTGAGCTTGAACTTTAGCTATCGATTTTGAGCGTATCTCGAGATTGTAGGAGCCGACGTGAGGAGGCTCTCATTAATTTTGGATTTGGGATTTTTTGATCAGAGCCTCCTTACGTCAGCTCCTACAACCACTGGGCGTGCTCAACCCCCGGCCACAATCTGCACGATCTCGAGGCGGTCGCCGGCTTGCAGCGGGCGTCGGGCGAACTCCGAAGGCGCGACGGCCTGGCAATTGTGCTCGACCACGACGCTTCGGGGCAAGAGTTTCTGGGCCAACAGAAACTCCTCCATCGTGCAAGGCAACCGCGTCTCGATCGTTTTTCCATTTGCAAAGACCACGCCATGTCCTGTGGCTGGAGTGGACGTCTGGGCTGACAAGTCTGACATAAAATCGAAGGCTCTTTTCTCCTGAAACCTGACCTAAATGCCGAGAACTTTTGGGCGTCGGCTTCCGACTTCAGGTCGGACTGAGGGCGGCATCCCAATCCTTCCACACGGGCTCATATCCGAGCCTTTGGATGAGTTCACAGACTTCCTGCGGCGAGCGTTCGTCGGCGATGTCGAATTGACCGGTGGCGCGCAGGTCCGGTCCGGCATTGGCCCACTCGCTGGCGCCCAACTCGACGATCCGCCCGCGCTGGGTATGATGCAGCTTTTCTTTGCCCGCGCCAGTGTAGCCGCCGGGCTCGGTGTGACTGCCGGCGCTCATCAGGGTAATCCCCAACGGGATCAAGCCGTCGCGAAGGCTCGGCGATTCCCGCGTTGATAAGACCAGCCCGGCATCAGGGAACATCAAGCGAAACGCGCAGACCAGTTGGACCAACTCCCGCTCGGCCATGTGCGTGAGCGGTTGGAACTCACCGGCGGCGGGCCGCAACCGCGGCAGCGAGATCGTCAATTGCGCTTTCCAGCAATGGCGCAGAAGATATTGGGCGTTCGCCGCCACGCCGAGAGCTTCCAGACGCCAATCTCCGAGGCCGTAGAGGGCGCCGATTCCCAGGCGCCGAAACCCGGCCGCATAAGCGCGCTCGGGCGTTTCCAGGCGACATTCGAAATCGCGTTTCGGCCCGGCGGTGTGCATCTCGGCATAAACCGAGCGGTCGTAAGTTTCCTGGTACACGACCAGGCCATCGGCGCCGGCCTGGACGAGCGGCCGGTACTGTTCCGTTTCCATCGGGCCCACTTCCAAGGAGACGCTCGGCACCGTCGCATGCAGCGCGCGAACGCAATCGGCGAGGTAGCCCGAGGAAACGAATTTCGGATGTTCGCCCGAGACCAGCAGGATATTGCGGAAGCCCTGGTCCGCGAGCGCGGCGGCCTCGCGACGCACCTCCTCGACCGAGAGCGTGACGCGCAATATGGGATTGTCGCGCGAGAAGCCGCAATACTTGCAGTTGTTGATGCACTCGTTGGAAAGGTAGAGCGGGGCGAACAACCGGATAACTTTACCGAAGCGTTGAAGGGTCAACTGCTGTGAGCGACGTCCGAGCGGTTCCAGGAGTTCCGCGGCTGCCGGGGAGATCAAATGGGCAAAGTCGGTCAGGGAGAGCTTTGATTTACTCAGGGCCTGCCGGGCATCCTGCGCGGAGGCCGCCAGCGAGCGCTCGACCAGAGCGCCTAGGGGCAACGATTGAAATTCAGCGACAAAGCTCACTAATGGAACGTAACAAAAAGTGGCGCGATGTCGAGATGCACTGCGGTCGCAACAGTTGACTTTGCTGGTCTGGAGTGTTGAGCTTTGAATCGCGATGCGGAACGAGCGCCACACTCAAGAGCAGCGAGCGAATGGAGAAAGCTAAGTCCACACCGTTTTTCCCGCCCGGGACGGCAGTAGATTGGATGGCGCTTACCTTGTTGTGGAGTGTGGCGGTGCTGCTGGTCAAGCCGATCGGGGATTTCCCTCTGAATGACGACTGGTCCTACGGATTGACGGTCAAGCGCCTAATGGGAGGGGGCGGTTATCATCCGAGCGGGTGGACGTTCATGACCCTCATCACGCAGGCGCTGTGGGGAGCTCTGTTCTGCCTGCCGCAGGGCTTTTCCTTTACGGCGCTGAGATTTTCGACACTCGTGCTATCGCTGATCGGGCTGCTCGCCTTGTACACGTTGGTTCGGCAACTCCAAGGACCCAGGCTGTTGGCGGTCATTTGCGCCCTCACGCTGGCGTGCAACCCGATCTATTTCGCGCTCTCCAACACCTTCATGACCGACGTTCCATTCACGACGCTGGCCATTTTGACGGCGCTGTTCTTCGTGCGCTGTCTCCAGTGGGAATCCGATTTGGATTTGTGGATCGGGGCGGCATTCGCCATCGCCGCAACCCTTTGCCGGCAGCTTGGGCTATGCCTTCCTTTGGCCTTCGCGATCGCTTTGTTGCTAAAACGTGGATTCCAAAACCGCTGGATCACGCGCGCGATCGTCCCGTTGGTCGTTTCGGCCGTTGCGCTGGCTGCGTTCCAGCATTGGCTGAAGGTAACCGGCAGGATTCCCAATATCTACGAACACAAGTCCGACCGGCTCGTCGCGGCGCTGACACACCCCGAAAGAATTCCGCTGAACGTTGCGTATTTCGGCTGGAGCATGCTGATGTATTTGGGCTGGTTCCTGTTGCCGCTGACGCTGACGACCCGGTTCCGGGGGCGTAGTGCCCCGGAGCGCCCACGTTTGATCCTAGTTATTCGCCTGGCGCTGGGCTTGTTTCTCGTGGCATCAGTGGTCCGCTTCATCGTCGTGCCATCCTTGATGCCGGTGCATAACAACATCCTGATCCCGCAGGGGATCGGCCCAGCGACTTTGCGCGACACGTTCAACCTGCGTTTGGCTCATTTGCCGGCCCTGCCTCCGGTTTTCTGGCTCGTCGTCACAGCGTTGAGCCTGGCGGGCGCCGCGCTGCTGGTTGCAAAGGCCACTACAGTCATCTCGGAGCTGTTCCCGAATGGCCGATTCGCCGCGGAGAATCCTGACAGTGCGATCGAGACATTCTTTCTCCTCTGCGCAGCTGTTTATCTGCTGCCTTTTCTTCTGAGCGGGTTTTTCGATCGTTACCTTCTTCCAGTGATCGCGTTTCTGACACCTGCACTGGCGGTGTCGCTGCGCGGAGCCGGAGCTCAGCCCCGGCGGGTACGATATTTAGTCGAGATGTTGCTTCTCGCGGCTTCCGGTGTATTCGCGCTCGCCGGCACCAGGGACTACCTGGAATGGAACAGGACGCGCTGGCGGGCAATTAACGAATTGCTGGCGCAAAAGGACGTCAAACCAAAGGACGTTGATGGCGGGTTCGAATTCAATGGTTGGTATATGTATGAGACCTTCACCATGACCAACTGGTGGGTGGTCAACGATTCGTACGTCATTTCCTTTGGGAAGATCGAGGGCTACGAACCGATCAGGAGGTACACTTACAATCATTGGATGCCGCCGTACGAGGGCACGATCTTCGTGCTTAAGCGCAACACCCAGGATTGAATTTTTGGTGGGAGCTACCGGCCGCCAAAAAAGCACCAGACGGCGTACAGAATCGTGACAGCGCCGCTCAGAGCGAGGACAATCCAGACTCGTTGTTCGGTAGCTGCAGAAGCGAGGAAGTCCGTATAGGCACACTTGCATAGGGCCCGGAGATGACAGCCCTCGCAATCGTCACTGGTGCGATCGGCGGGACAGGTGTCCAAAATGATCTGTCCGCTCCGGGAAGCCCGCCGGTTCAGCCAAATCGAGCCCTGCTGAGAGGACGGCACGGCAAGAATTGGATGCGGCGGCCGGGAAGTCCCTAACACCATGGCTGGTGCAGATTCGAGTTCGGACGCCGGCTCAGTGATGATTGTTGTATCAGCCATACTAAAAACCTGCCCCCTTCTGACAGAGCAAGGCGTCGGCGATTGAGCCAATTGCGTGCCAAAGTGCGGGCAGTCGCGACAAGTACCCAAAAACCACCGAACGAATAGCCGACTGGGCGGGAGCTGAGCTAAGAACCTCCCGTTTGCGGGGACGCGGGTGTAGCGCTCGATCTGCGTCGAGACCATGCGGCGATCCCTGCACTCCCACCGCCAACCAACAAGGCCAGTAGCGCTCCTCCCAAAATTCCCCGAGTAATATACAAGGGCTTATTGGGTCGCACCGGCCTCAAACCCGGGACGGCCGAGTCCACGATTTTGGGTCGGTTCTTGGCCGCCCGGTGTTCCCTGTGTTCCTGGTAAGTCCGTGCAATGGCGTTTGCCAGCTTTGCCGCTTCCGGAGCATAGCCGCTGAAGACGCGGATGTCGATCAGGCTGGTATTGCGCACCGGGCGCAGGTCCAGCCTGCTCTTGAGAAGCTGCATGGTTTCTTTGGTTTTGAGCGTCTCGCCATTGGCAAACTTTTTACCCCACTCTTTGTTCAGATGCAGGTCAGTGATGACCTTGCCGAGGATGACCTCGGACGGGATCACCTCGAACTCGGTCTGAATATAGTACGGGTCATATGGTCCCTCCCAGGGATGTTCCGCCAGGCCGGTCATATCGGTCTGGTCCCGTTCGATTCTGACCCGGGCGGTGCTTGAGTAGCTCTCGGGCAAATGAACGTGATAAGCGTGCTCGTGCCGACGACAAGCACAAATACCGCGGCGAAAACCGCGACGAAGACACGCCGAGGCGCAAACTGCGGCCGTAAGACCGCATTAATTCTCTCCATCATAGGTTTCCTTCCCTTAAGTCCTGAAATGTGTTCCAGAACCACCGTCTTCATCAAATCTGGCAACACGCGTAGCCACAGCCCCATGAGTCCCACCCGCGTCCACCGCGCCAGGCATCCCGACTCTGGTCGCGGAAAAGCTGCGCCATAGCAGGGCCGTATTCGCGGCGATACCGAGGCGGGTAACCGGCCGGCAAATGCTGATAGATCCGCGCAGAAAGCGTGACCGCCCTGGCGTCGGCGCGCTTCATGCGAGACCAACCGCCCGTGCCGCCGCGACGGGCTTTCCAATCAGCCGCTTGCGCCGTGCGACCTCCGCCATCGCCGCGTAACGCAATGCCTCGGCTTTCACGGCCCTTTGACCAATAGCGGTCAGGCGGTAGTAACGGCGTCGTTCGTCGTCCAACTCCGGATCGGGCCGTTCGTCGGATTCCTCGATCATCCGCGCTGCCAACAGGCGCTTGATCGTACCGTACAAGGTACCCGGCCCCATCTTGATTCGTCCCTTTGTGCTCTCGATCACCTCCTGCATAATGGCGTAGCCGTGGCGTTCGTTGTCCACCAATGCCAGCAATATGTGGAAGACCGCCGGTGTGAGCGGCGGCATCCCCTCGGGTTCAGTACGCGCCATCGGCATAGTCGAATACTACAGTTACAGTTATATCCATTACGGATATACTTTCATTACTCACGCTTCCTGTCAACAAGCATTTCTTGAGGATTTTGCGATGGCTTTGCCAATGCGGCGACACTGTGCCCCCGTCGCCGCTCGACTACCCCCGGGTAGCCTGGACGCTGGGCAATTGACGTTCTCGCCATGAACGGTGGCGGTTTTCGACGGGATTGTCGTTCTGATGGGGCTATGAGATTAATCCATTCCAGAAAAATCACGCTTCAGGTTCGGCTTGAAAACTGGCACAATTTTCGGCGTCATGCCTGAGCAGCCAGCCAAAGCGGGTCACCCTGAGAAGCAAGACGGCGAGCCCGATCCTGCCACCGGCGACAAGGGCGCCGCATCACGAAAATTAACGCCCGAGGAACAGATGGCTCTTTTTGAGAAAGAGCTGAAAGAAAATGATTGGGGCCATCAGCCTTGCTGACCAGGGCATTCTTATCAGTGTGAATCCTGTTCATCCGTGGTTTAAACTCCTCTTCAATTTCGTAAGTCAGCCTTCGCACTTTGGCCGATTCAACGGCTCAACGATTCCACAGTTTCACAGTCTATTTGCGGCTCTGCCGCTGGCTTCAGTTTGTGGCTCGCATCAGCTTGAGGATGCGTCCGCCCAAAGGATCAATGAGATAAGCTCGCCCGCCGCGCGTGGCAACAACGCCCCGAGCGCCCTTGGCTGTCGGCACGGTCGCTTTCAGGTGGAACTTACCCGCGTCATCTACTTGCGCGACCGCGAGTGTGCCAGGAACCTAAGCGGCTGCGTATAAAAGTTTCTGCTGGGAATCATAATCGATGTTGTCGAGGCCCGCGCCTGTGTGGATTGAGTCGAGCAGCCGCCCCTCGTGGCTGGCGTCCAACGCGACGACATGATCCCCGCACGCCACGAAGAGGAAACGCCGCTTTTGGTCCAGCGCCAGACCCTGCAAATCGTCCGCCCCGGGATTCCATTGCGCAAGCACTTCATGACGGCGCACGTCTATGACGAGCGTGCGCCCCTTCTCTTCCAGATTCGTATAAAAAAGGCCGCGCTTGTTATCGATGGCGTAACCTTCGGCGGAACCGTCCAGCGGGATTTTGATTTTCAATTTTAAGTGCTTCGGCTTCGCCGCATCAAAAACTTGAATCGATTTGTCCGCTGAAGGTATGCCCAGCGGAGGCGCGCCTGTCGTGACCCACAATTCGCGCACGGCAGCCACGTAGACAACTCCATCCGGTGCAGCCGCCGGCCCGGCGGAGCGGGGCGCCACCGCGATGCACTCTCCGCACCGCAACGTGCGGGCATCAATCGCGCAAAGAGTTGAATCGCCACGATTCCCGATATACACGACGCCATCGCCGACGCTGACGGAAGTGGGTCCCAGGACAACTTTCCGCCCGCGCAACTCAACCTCGCTAGTGCCAAAGCCACCCACTTGATAGACCGAATCGGTCCGTTCATTTATGACATCGACAAACCCGGTTTTGCTGGCGGGGACCCATAACTGCCCTGTCGAACGGTCATACGCAAAGTAATCCAAAACCACCACGCCGTTGGCGCCGGGAAGGGTGATTGGATTGATCTTGTATCCGTCGTCCGAATATTCACCCCCGCTGACAGGCTGCAACAGCACGCAACACAAAAGTCCGCACAGCAGCGCACAATAACGCCCTTCTGTCGTGGGCGAAACAATCGAGGACATAGGTGGATGCTGCTGCCATGTAACAATGATTACAAGCGAATCGGACTGACGTCCTGTTGCAGGTCAGAGGTACTGCAGTACTACCGCCCATTGCCGGTGTAACGCCCTGACGATATTATTTTCCTGCATGGCATTTGAGCTTCAGCCCACTTTGACGGGTGAATTGCTGCAACTGCGACCGCTTCGGGCCGAGGATTTTGACGAGCTTTATGCCGTGGCGTCGGATCCTCTTATCTGGGAGCAGCATCCGAACTCCGACCGATACAAGCGAGAGGTTTTTCAGGCTTTCTTCCGTGAGGCCCTGGAATCGCGCAGAGCCTTGCTCGCCCGCGACGCCAAAAGCGGCAAGGCTATTGGGTCCTCGCGTTTCTACGGTTACGACGAGCAGAACAGCGAAATCGAGATCGGTTGGACGTTCCTGGCTCGCTCGCATTGGGGAGGGCTGTTCAATCGGGAAATGAAACGGTTGATGCTGCAGCACGCCTTCAGGTTCGTCGAAAACGTGATCTTCCGAATCGGCCCGAATAACCTGCGTTCCCGGCGCGCGGTCGAGAAAATCGGCGGCATTCTCATCGCCCCACGACGCGACCCGAATGGCCGCGAATGCATCGTCTATCGCATCACCGCCTCCGCATTCGCGGACGGAAGCCGCATGCAGCCCAGAGCCGCAACGGCGTGCTCCCTCGGCCAAGCCGAGCGTCAGGCGGGTGTTAAACCCACTTGCTGAGAAAGGAAACGGTGCGCGTTTCGGACCAATACTCTCCGTCTGAATTGAACGAAATAAAACCGACGTGGCCGCCAGAGCAAGGCATTTCCAGAAACAAGTTGGGATTCTCCCCAGCCTCCTCAAAAGGATAGCAAGGGTTTGCCAGAAATGGGTCGTTTCGCGCGTTGACCAGCAATGTGGGGATTTGGATTTCCTTCAAAAACGGTTTGCTACTGCATTGGCGCCAGTAATCCTCCGCATCCTTGAACCCGTGAATTGGAGCAGTGTAGCGATCATCAAAATCTTTGAAATTACGAAGCTTCCCGTACCCCTCGTCGTCGATTTTCCCAGGCAGCACCTTCATCAAGGCCCGGATTTTGTCGTGAAGGTTGATCAGGAACCGATGCATATAAAGCCAGCTTGCCGATTTGGCCAGTTGGATGGAACTGGAACGCAGATCGCAGGGGACCGAAAAGGCGACGGCAGCTTTAATGCGCGGATCCAGGAGGCGGCCGCGTTCACCAAGATATTTCAACGTCAGGTTACCACCCAAACTGAATCCGATGAGCGCGAGCTGAGAATAATTGCCCGCCGAGAGCACCTGGGAGAGCACGGCTTGCAAATCCTCGATCGCGCCGCTGTGAGTAAATCGCAGCATCCGATTTGGCTCGCCACTGCATCCACGGGCGTTCCACGCCACCACGTCCCAGCCGCGTTTCGCCAGAGCGCGGACCATGCCGAGGAGGTAATGTCGTGTGGAATCGCCCTCCAAACCGTGCGCGATGACGGCCAGCCGACGTGAGCCGGTTCGGGCCCAGTCCAGGTCAAGGAAATCGTGATCGGGGGTGTCGATCCGTTCGCGCTGATAGTTCACCGCTCGAACTGTGCGGAGAAAATGAGGGAGCAGAGTCTGCAAGTGGCCGTTGGAGAGAAGTGGTGGAGGCCGGTAGGTCGAATCAACAATGATGGGCATGGCACACCGTAGCGCCGTCATCCTGATGATCGATCAGCGCCTTCGCAAGGGCAGAAAAAACATCAGCGCTCGGCATCTACATTGACTCTTACTCCGGGTCTGATTACCGTGGCGCGCCTTAAGTGGCTTTGAATGTCCCTTCTTCCGCTGGTTAGACTCTGGCTCTGGATCTCAGTGCTCGCGACCGCCGCAGGATGGCTCCTGTCCGCTCTGGGCCAACTGAATCGACAAGGTTATCTCGTCGCGTTCTGCCTATCGGCAGTGCTGCTTTGGTTCGGGCGCAAAACGTGGGGCTGGGGCCCGCCCAATAATTCTTGCTTCTCCTGGAAAAAGTTACGGCGCCGATTCAGTCGGCCATTGCCGCTGGCGTTCCTCGTGTTGAGTTTTCTCGTCGCTCTGGGCGGCATCTGCTATCCGCCCTCCAATCACACGGCGCTGACGTACCGCATACCGCGCGTCCTGCAATGGCTGGCGCAGGGCCATTGGTTTTGGATTCACACGTCCGATTATCGAATGAACGATCGGGCCTGCGGCATTGAATGGCTCAGCGCTCCGCTGTTGCTGATTACGAAGTCAGATCGCACTCTGTTTCTGCTCAATTTCATTCCGTTTCTGCTGCTGCCGGGGCTGGTGTTCAGCCTCTTCACGCGGCTCGGTGTCCGGCCACGAGTAGCCTGGCAATGGATGTGGCTGTTGCCGACCGGCTACACGTTTCTGTTGCAAGCGGGTAGCGCGGGAAACGATGCCTTTGGAACCGCTTATGTGCTGGCGGCGGTGGATCTCGCCTGCCGCGCATGGACCTCACGCCGCTCGGCCGATGCGTGGCATTCACTGCTGGCCGCCGCTCTGTTAACCGGAGCCAAAGCCAGCAACCTGCCATTGCTGCTGCCCTGGGCGGTGGCATTTTTCCCGTTGCTTCGAATGCCCGACGACACAGGCAGGGGAGCTCTCATTCTCGCGTTGGTCCGCGGTCCTAAAAGATTGGTTGATTGGCTTGTCGCCGGCACCCTGTTCCTGCTGGCGTTGCTGGTTTCATTTTTGCCGACGGCGATCCTCAATTTGCGTTATTGCGGCGATTTGTCCGGTTTGTCGCTGGAACTAACCGGCATGGAGATGAAGAACCCGATAGTGGGAATCTGGGGCAATGCCTTTCTGTTCCTGCTGGACAACCTGGTGCCGCCGTTCTTTCCGGTCGCCGGTTGGTGGAACCAGAACGCGCTATCTGTTTTGCCTGCGTGGTTCGTCGGGCCGTTGGTGGCCAATTTCGAGCCGAGCTTTCATTGGTTGGGGGAACTGCCGACCGAAGACTGGGTCGGGATCGGTTTTGGCTTGAGCTGGCTTGTGCTGTTGACGCTTTTGGCCACGTGGCGGACCAACTCGGCTAAGTGGCTTCAATGGGTGCAACACAATGCAATCCCGCGAGGGTTGCGTCGCTGGATACTGTTTGCGCCCTGGGCAGCGCTGTTAGCCTATTGTGTTAAGTCGGGCATGGCGACAGGGGCGCGACTTATTTCTCCGTATTATCCATTGCTCTTACCGCTGGCGCTGGCGGGCGCGAAACAGGCCGAGGTCATCCGCCGTCGCTGGTGGCGGTTGATGGTTTGGCTTGTGATCGGAGTTGCGCTGCCGGTCCTGGTGCTGACTCCCGGCAGGCCGCTCTGGCCAGCGCGCACTATCTTATCGCACCTGCAGGCTCGGAATCCTGGCAACAAGTTGATCTCACGCGCGTTGACCGTGTACTCCGTGTACGCAACCCGCACTGACCCACTCGCCGGCTTGCGCTCGTTGTTGCCTTCGCAACTGGCGGTTGTGGGTTTCATGGCCAGGGGCGACGACACGGACATCTCCCTGTGGCGTCCGTTTGGCAGCAGGCGGGTCGAGCATTTGCTGGTGAGTGATTCGCCTTCGGAAATCCGGCAGCGCGGAGTCGAATATGCCGTGGTGGGCGACTTCAATTTTGCCTTGAACGGCTCTACATTTGATGCCTGGCAGCGCGCGACCGGCGCGCAAGTGGTCGCGACGACCAATGCCACCGTCCGCGTCTCAGAAGGACCTCAGCCTTGGTATGTGGTGCGCTTTCCGCGGTAATTTTCCTCGACAATCTCGGCATCCTCAGACCCAATTTTGGAGATGAACGGAGCGGAGAGTGAATGAATTGGGCATTCCTGAGGCCTTTTCCCTGGTTGGATACTCGGGTCCGGTTTGTAATTGCGACGCCCGCCCAAGGTTCGCTCCTTGACCTGGGGACGGGTAACGGGGAAACGCTCAGGCACATAGCCGAGCTGCGGCCCGACCTGCGATTGTTTGCGGTGGACAAAGCTGGCCAACCAGATGGATACCCAGCCGGATGCCAATTTCAGCAGGCGGACCTGGAACGGGATAAGCTAATGTGGCCGGACGGTTCGATGGATGCCATTACATCTACGCACCTGGTCGAACACCTCCACGATTTAAGCTTGCTCATTGCCGAGATGGCCCGGGTGCTCAAACCCGGCGGGCGAGCCTATTTCGAGACACCGCATCCGAAATCCCTCATTCTGTCGAGCCAAAAAGGCCCAGCGGCAGGGACCTTTCCATTGAATTTCTTTGATGATCTCACGCATGTGCGTCCTGTCAGTACGGGCGCCTTGGCGCACTGGGTGCGGCGCGCCGGCCTCGAGGTTGTGGCCAGCGGGATCTCGCGCAACTGGCTGTTTGCGGCGTCCTACCCCTTTTTCGCATTCTTACCCGAAAGCAGGAAAAAGCTTACCGCCCGGCTTCATTGGCTGGGATGGTCGGCCTGTCTGATCGCCAGGCGCCCGCCTTAACCTGCCTCCGGAATATTACCGAGCGATTTCTATTGAGCAAAATCAGGCGTACAGCTATCAAATACTCTCGCTCTCACATGCCGATCGACCAACCATCTCCCAACGGAATTCTCGAGGATTTCCGGCTCGAATTTCTGGACTGCTGGCATCGGCTGCCCAATAAAGGCTTCTTTCTTATTCTGCTGGCGGCGTGGCTCGCGCTTTTCCAATTCCTGGGAAACGCGACCCTCGGCTACATCTACTACGACCGCACTCCCTCGCTTTATCGCTGGATGCTTGATGCCTACGAACCTGCCGGACATTATCTGCAGTCGGACGATGGGCATGGGGTCATCATTCCGTTCGTTGTGCTGGGGCTTCTCTGGTGGAAACGCAAGGAGCTGCTGGCGCAACCGATTCGGATTTGGCCGCCGGGCTTGTGGCTCTTCGGGTTCGCGCTGCTCCTGCATTTCGCCGGTTACATGGGGCAACAACCCAAGGCCTCGGTCCTGGCCCTGTTCATCGGCATTTACGGACTTATGGGACTGGCCTGGGGTCCGGATTTTCTCAGAGCCAGTTTCTTTCCATTTTTCCTTTTTGCTTTTTGTGTGCCCTTGGGCATGCAGGGACGGTTCATCAGTTTTCCATTGCGGAAGTTGGTGTGCCAATTGGTGGCGTTCGTGGCCAATGGAATTCTTGCCATCGATGTGCAACGGGACGGCACCGCATTAATCAACGCCGACGCCCATTACCAATATGAAATCGCCGCTGCTTGCAGCGGGCTGCGCAGCCTCCTGGCCACGCTGGCACTCTCGATGATCTATGCGTTCGTTTCCTTTCCGAAATGGTGGAAGCGTCTGCTTCTGATTGCCTCCGCCTTCCCGCTGGCCGTAATTGGCAATCTGATCCGGATGCTGACGATTATTATCGCGGCCGAGATCGGCGGTCAAAGTTGGGGCAATTACCTCCACGAGGGCGGTCCCGGGGGAGTCTTCAGCTTGATTCCGTATGTGCCCGCGTTCGCCGGACTGCTGCTGCTGGGTCGTTGGCTGCGCGAACGCGGCCCAGGACAACCAGACCTGATTTTGAAAGCGGAGACCGCATGAATCGGCAGAAATTCATCCTGATACTGGTCGTGCTGGCGCTGCTGGGCGGAACGGCGGGGCTGCTGGCCAACCTGCGCGCGCATCAGCGGCTCGGACCGCCGGCGGTCAAGACCAGTCCTTTGCCAGACTCAACCCGGCTGCAAGTCGAATTGCCTGAGCGCGTCCTGGATTACGAATCCACCAACGTTCCCGTGGAACAAGTCGTGTTGGATTTCCTTCCCAGAGACACCAGTTTGGGCCAGCGGAACTATTTTGCCCCGGACAATTTCCAGACGCTGGTTAACGTCGTGCTGATGGGCACCGATCGCACCAGCCTGCACAAGCCGCAGATCTGTTTCGAAGGCCAGGGCTGGATTATCAACGACAACGTCTCAACCGAAACCAGCGTGCCGATCGAGCGGCCTTTTGCTTACAATTTGCCTGTGATGAAACTGATCGCCAACAAAGCATATACGGTCAATGGCGAGCCGAAAGTTGCGCGCCAAGTGTATGTCTATTGGTTCGTGGCCCCGAACCAAATCACGGCAAAACATTGGCAGCGCATGTGGTGGCTGGCACGGGATCTCTTCAGCACGGGAGTGCTGCAACGCTGGGCATACGTCAGTTTTGGATCGCTGTGCGCCCCCGGCCAGGAGGACGCCACGTTTGAACGCATGAAGAAATTGATTGCGGCAGCGGTGCCGGAGTTTCAACTGACACCTCAGCCCGCCGGCTCGATGGCTCCCGCTCAAGACCGTTGAAATATGCTGCGCCGCCATCGCCAGATTCGGATGCAGATCCATCAATTAATGGATGCCTGTCTCTTCGCGGTGTCGTTCTGGCTGGCGCATGTGCTGCGCACCAACGTGGCGTTTACGAACTTCATCGGCCTCTCGCCGGAGGAGAGCTCGTTCGATGCCTATGTTTGGATGTATTTGATCCTGCTTCCGGCGGCGCCACTGACCCTCGAAGCCCAGGGATTTTACAGTCGGCCCATGCTCTATTCCCGGCGCTCGACGATCTGGGTGCTGTTTAAATCATGCCTATTCATGACCCTCATGCTGGTCCTGGTGCTGTTCCTGGCCAAACTATTCATCGCTCGCTGGGTGGTGATTTGGTTTGGCGGCATCAGCTTCATTTTGATTCTCGCCAAGGAAGAGCTGCTGCGGCTGATGTCTCAGAGCAAAGTGGCCCAGGCACAATCACGGCGGCGGTTCATCCTGGTGGGGCGGCGCGACGAGACGGGGGACCTGCGCGCCGAACTGAAGGCCAAGTCGGAGGAGGCTCTGGAAATCCTCGCGGAATTGAATTTGAACGAACAGCCCATCGAACGGCTGGTGGAACTGTTGCACGAACACTCCGTCAATGGCGTCATTATCAGCAGCCGGCACTCGAATTTCGAGCAGGTCGAAGCGGTCGTCCACGCGTGCGAGCTCGAAGGTGTCGAGGCCTGGCTGGTGGCGGACTTTTTCAAGACGCAGATTTCGCGGGCCAGTTTCGACGATTATTTCGGCTGGCCCGTCATGGTATTTCGCACGACGCCGGAGGCGTCGTGGCAAAGCGTCCTTAAATTGCTGGTGGATTATGTCGGAGCGCTTTTGCTGTTAATTCTCCTGGCGCCGCTTCTGATTCTGTTTGCGCTGCTCGTCAAGATAACCTCACCCGGCCCGGTCCTCTTCCGCCAACAACGCTCCGGGCTCAACGGCCAGCCGTTCACGCTTTACAAGTTCCGAACCATGGTCACTAACGCCGAGCAGCTCAAGGCCGAGTTGGAAGCGATGAACGAGATGAGCGGCCCGGTATTCAAGCTCAGCCACGACCCCCGCATCACGCCCATCGGCCGATGGTATCGCAAGTACAGCATCGACGAACTGCCCCAGCTCTTTAATGTCCTGCGCGGCGAAATGAGCCTGGTCGGTCCCCGTCCGCTGCCGGTCGATGAGGTCAAACGCTTCCATGACCTGGCCCATCGACGGCGGCTAAGCGTCAAGCCGGGCCTGACCTGTCTCTGGCAAATCAGCGGTCGCAACGACGTTACCGACTTTAAAGATTGGGTGCGGTTGGACCTCGAGTACATCGACAACTGGTCACTTTGGCTCGACTTGAAAATTCTCTGGCGCACCGTGCCGATTGTGCTGACGGGAGCAGGAGCTAAATAGGGGTTCAGCGAGGGAACCGGGGTTAATTTGCTTCTGTTAAATGACCAAGACCAGGCACCGATCCCCTTCGACGACGGTTACCAGCGTCGTCACTGGCGCCGCTGGTTTCCTCGGCTCGCATCTGACCGACCTGCTGCTTGCGCACGGTCACAAAGTCATCGGGATCGACAATTTCGTCACCGGGTCCGTGGACAACATCTCGCATTTGGGCGGCGACCCCAATTTCAAGTTCATTCAGCAGGACGTGACGGAATTCATTTTTCTCGATGCGCCGGTGAACTATGTCTGGCATTTTGCGTCTCCCGCCAGCCCGATTGATTATCTGGAGCTGCCGATCCAGACGCTGAAGGTTGGGTCGCTTGGCACGCACAAAGCTCTGGGCCTGGCCAAGAACAAGAACGCCCGCTTTCTCCTGGCCTCGACTTCCGAGATCTATGGTGATCCACTGGTGCATCCGCAAAACGAGGAGTACTGGGGCAACGTCAATCCCATCGGGCCGCGCGGTTGTTATGATGAAGCCAAACGATTCGCTGAGGCGATGACCATCGCATACCACAAAGAGCATGCCGTCCAAACCCGGATCGTGCGCATCTTCAACACCTACGGACCGCGCATGCGGTTGCACGATGGCCGCGTCGTGCCTGCCTTTATCAGCCAGGCGCTGAAGAATCAGCCGCTGTCGGTTTTTGGCCGCGGCCGACAGACCCGCAGCTTCTGTTACGTCTCAGATTTGATCGAGGGCATCTACAGGCTGATGATGAGTTCCTGCGATCAGCCGGTGAATATCGGCAACCCAACCGAGATGACGATGCTGGACTTTGCCAAAGCCATCATTCGCGCCACCGGTTCCCGCAGCAAGATCGCGTTCAAACCTTTACCCCAGGACGACCCGAAGCAGCGCCAGCCCGATATCACTCGCGCTCGAAAAATCCTCGGCTGGGAACCGAAGATCCCGCTCACGGAGGGTTTGCAGCGCACGATCGAGTATTTTCGCCCGCGGATCTAGCGGGCGTTCCATTCGGGATTGACAATTCTTAAGGAAAAAATAGGCTGTGTTTCTTGACCGACGAGAACATCCGACCATGAGGGCCGGTGTGTCTCCCGGCCTGGCGAGAGGAAGTGAGAAAGTTTGACCGAAATTAAGCTCAAAAAAGGCGAACCTGTGGAGAAGGCCCTGCGGCGGCTGAAGAAGAAAATCGACCGCGAAGGGACCTTGAAGGTAGTCCGCAACCATCGACATTTCGAAAAGCCGAGCGAGCGCCGGCGGCGCAAGGAGAAAGCCGCCCGTTTCTCCGCGATGCTCAGCGCCCGCTACGCTGACATGTAGCTGCCTTGTATTCCTTTTCCACTTGTTGGAATTCCCATCGGCACACCGATGGCCGCGCCATGTTGCAGGAGATCCGGCAACTGGGCTTTGAGCACGCCGAACTGAGTCACGGCACGCGCATCAGCCTGCTGCCAGGCATTCTCGAAGCCGTGGACGCTGGCGAGATTAAGATTTCCAGTCTTCACAATTTTTGTCCGCTGCCGATCGGCGTCAATTATTCCGCGCCAAACCTCTACCAGTTTTCGGCCGAACGGCCACGGGAGCGGGAACTGGCGGCTCGCTACACCCTCAAGACGATGGAGTTTGCCGGTCGGGTCAAAGCCCCCGTCGTCGTCCTCCACGCAGGAAGCATCGACATGAAGCCTTACACCGACAAGTTGCTTGGCCTGCTCGAGCGCGGCGAAAAGGAGACTGCTCGCTACGAAAAACACTGCGAAGAGCTGGATTCGAGGCGGGAGGCGCGGAAAGAGCCGTTCCTGGAACGCATCAAAGAAGCGCTCAAAAAATTGTTGCCCGAGGCCGAAGCTCGCGGCCTGAAACTGGGGCTGGAGAACCGCCAGGGCCTCGAGGAATTACCTCTCGAAAGCGATTACCAGTTCCTCTTTCGCGAACTGACCAGCCCCAGCCTGGTTTATTGGCACGATACCGGCCATGCTCAAATTAAGGAAAATCTTGGGTTCATCCATCACGCCATGCACTTGGAATCTCTGCGCGAGCGCCTCTGGGGATTCCATATCCATGATGTCGCGTTTCCGGGCCGCGATCACTGCGCGCCGGGCGCCGGCACCGTCGATTTCGCCGCGCTCAAGCCCTTTGTAAAGCCGGAACACGTCAAAGTTTTCGAGCTGGGACCGGATGTCCCGCTGGACCAGCTCAAGGAAGGCGTCGCGCGGGTGATTGCGATCTGGGGAAAAGAATGAAACGCATCTTGTTTCATCAAGGACTGCGATGATCTTCAGTAATCCCCAACCCGGCCCGTTGCAGCGAACGGCGACAGACATCGTCCGGAGACTGCAGTCAGCCGGTTTCCCGGCTTTTTGGGTCGGCGGCTGCGTGCGCGATATCCTCCTGGGTCGCGAACCTGATGATTACGACATCGTCACCGCCGCCCTGTCTGAACAAGTGGAAAGGCTTTTTGCGCGCACCCTCTCGGTCGGCAGGAAATTCGGCGTGATCGTTGTCGTTGAAGGAGAGCACCAGTTCCAGGTAGCCACTTTCCGGGCTGAGGCCGATTACCAGGATGGCCGGCACCCGGGCCGGTTGACCTTCGGTGACGCGTGCGCCGATGCTTGCCGGCGTGATTTTACTGTCAACGGCCTGTTTTACGACCCGGTGCAAAATCAATTGCGCGACTGGGTCGGCGGCGAGGCCGATTTGCGGGCCAGGTTGATTCGCACGATCGGTTCGCCGGCCGAACGCTTTGCCGAAGACCACTTGCGATTGCTTCGGGCCGTCCGCCTGGCAGCCCAGCTTGAGTTTCAGATCGAGGAGGCCACTTTCGCCGCGGTGAAGGCCAACGCGCCTCGAATTCGGGACATCAGCGCCGAACGCATCCGCGAGGAATTGTGCAAACTTTTTTGTGCGCCCCACGCCGGACGCGGGCTGGAACTGCTGCGCCAGAGCGACTTGCTCGAACAAGTGCTTCCGGAACTGGCTGCTACGATCACGTGCGAGCAATCACCCGATTATCACCCCGAAGGGACCGTGTTCGACCACCTCAAACTGATGCTCGAGCATCTGAAGCCAGACGCCGGCCCATCCGTGGCCTGGGCCGTGCTGCTCCACGACGTGGCCAAACCGGTCACCTCTTCGAAGGACCCGATCACCGGTAGCATCCATTTCTATGGCCACGAAAAGGTCGGCGCTGAGATGGCCCGGGAAATCCTGGAGCGGCTGCGGTTTCCGCGCAAACAAACCGATGACATCGTCTTGGCTGTGCTCAACCACATGCAGTTCAAGGACGCTCGCGAGATGCGCCAGGCCTCTCTCCGCCGGCTGCTCCTGCGCCCGACCTTCCCGCTGGAGCTCGAATTGCATCGGCTCGATTGCCTCGGCTCGCACGGGCGGCTCGACGTCTATGATTTCCTGGTCGAGCAAGCCCGGCTGCTGCAACAACAGCTTCAAATCCGACCGCCCCTACTCAAGGGCCATGATTTGATCGCGCTGGGCATGAAACCAGGTCCTGAAATGGGCGCCCTGCTGGACGAGCTGCGCGAGAAACAGTTGGCGGATGAATTAAAGACACCCACCGAAGCGCTTGACTGGGTCCGTGTGCGCTTTAATCGGTCTGAAAGCCCGCCCTGAAAACAAACTTTCCTTTTAGACGTCTAAACGTAAAGTGTAGCTGCTGATTGGCAGTCGTCCAATCATGGAGGGTGCGATTCCGTTTCTCCCCTCACGCACGTTGCACAACTTGTTCAAGCGTCCGAACAAATTCTTGGCTGTCCGTGATCGAGGGCAGCGGCTCTTTTTGAAGATTGTTCGCTCTTGGCTTGACTCTTTCCAAGTCCGATGGAAAGTGACCGTGTAGCACTCGAAATTTCGGTGATGGGCCCATTTTATGAATGGAAAGAGCTGGAGCCGGCGCGCATTCCTTGGACGGACTCTGGTGCTGGGCGCTGGCGCACCGCTGGCATTGCGCTTAACGCCCGCCCAAGTGCTGGGCGCCGAAACCACGGGCCAGTCCAACCGCTCACGGCTTAGTGCGCTCCGCCCGGATTCGAAAGTCGCGATTGTCCGCTGCCGTTCTTACGGAAGCGAAGTTCGCGAGGCGATGGCCAAATGCTTTGATTTGCTTGGCGGCCTTGGTTCGCTCGTAAAGAACAAAACGGTCACTGTGAAGCTGAATCTCACCGGGACCAACTTCACGCCGTATCTCGGCCGGCCGGTCGGTGAAACTTATATGACCCATTACGCGACGGCCTTGGCGCTTGGCTCACTGCTCTTCGCCGCGGGCGCGCGGCGGGTGCGCTTTGTGGAATCCACCCAGAGCCGAGCGGAGCTGGGAGCGACACTCGCCCTGGCAGACTGGGATGTCAAAGCTCTGGAAGCTCTTGGCAGAGTCGAATTCGAGAACACTCGCAACCTCGGCAAGAGCAAAACCTACGCTCACCTTCCAGTGCCCACTGGCGGATACGTGTTTTCGACGCTGGACCTCAACCAGGCGTACGCCGACACCGACGTGATGATTTCGCTGGCCAAGCTTAAGAACCACATCACCGCCGGTGTGACGCTCTCGATGAAAAACCTCTTTGGCCTGACGCCCAACTCGCTCTACGGCGATCAGGCCGGCGATGAAGACGCCACCGCTGGACGCGGGCCGTTGCATAATCCAACCGGGTTCGAGAAAATCCGTTTGCCCGGCCTGAAAGCGGGCATCACTTCAACCGATCCCACCTGGCGCGTGCCGCGAATTGTCGTGGATGTGTGCGCGGCGCGGCCGATCCAACTGGCGATCATCGACGGCATCACCGCGATGAACGGCGGCGAGGGACCGTGGTGCAGCGAGGCAGCCCAGATCAAGTTCACCCAGCCGGGCGTGCTCATCGCCGGACTCAATCCCGTAGCCACCGACACAGTCGCCACCGCGGCGATGGGCTATGAAAACCCGCGCGCGACCCGCGGTACCAAACCCTTCGGCTTCTGCGACAATCATCTGCTCCTGGCCGAACAAGCCGGATTGGGCAGCGCTGACCTTGCCCGGATCGACGTCCGCGGCACGCCGGTTGTCCACGTGAGGTATCCCTACGGGTAAGGCGCGCTGGTCTGGGTTTTTGGCATTCGGCCAAGTTCGCCGCCGGGGGTTGTCGCTACGCCACCCCCATAGAACTTGTTCACTGCTCACTCTGCCTCGACTCGTAGGCTGAACGACTGCCTCGAGTTCGGAATTGCAAAATGGCTCGCCACCACGAGGCGAAACGCGCCTCGACTAAGGCGACTTCCGACTGCCATTCGGTGAATAAATTGTGAATAAGAATTCCTTGTCGCCCCCATTATTCCTGCTAAGAGAAACTTGAGCTAGGCGCATAGGGCAGCTCCCGCCACAGACGCAGGCATGGGTCACGGATAGCGCTTGGGTCGGCGGAACGCGCCACTGGTTGCCGGGCGAACGGACGCTCGGTCGGCGCTGGAATTCAGAAGGGCACAAATTATGATCCGCGGGCGGATCCAAAAGGCCGTACTAGCGACGCGCCACTCGCGCAGGGCACTATCCCTCCGCCAACCGCTCGCCCTCGATCCGCCTGCGGCCTACAATCCCGAGATACCATCTCCTGCGAACGGAACCCGGAGGCTCGCCCTTGCCCGAACTGATCCCAGCCAGAGCTCAGGGCCGCAGCTCCGCTTCGAGCCGATCACCCTCGACTGGGCCAGCGAGATCAATCGTATATGGGCCGAAGGAGGCGCCAACACCTTGCAACTGGCTAAAATCGTCAGCATGGCCAGGAAGCAACTGCCGCGAGGCCACTGGTCAGCGCTTTGGCGCTTGCCGCAAATGCCCTTCTCCAAGCGGAAAGCCGATATGCTCGTTCGCATCGCGCGGCTGGCCGGACTAAATGAGAAAACTTTTGCTCATTTGCCCCGCGGCTGGAGTATCCTCTATCAACTGGCCCGGCTCGATCTCGATCAGTTGGAAAGGCTTGTCCGCGAGGGCAGCGTCAATCCGGAACTGACACTCGCCGAGGCCAGGAAACTCACCCGCCGCAGCGCGACCCATAGTGCCGGGCCGAAGCGTCCCCCCGTTCGGGCACTGCTCAGTAAACTCGCCAGGCTTGTCGAAGAAACTCTGTCAGGGTGGTCCCTTGACCAGCGCGACTTCGCCAACGCCATGCTTCGCGAAATTCTTCGGTGGATCGAAAAAGGGCCGCCTTCCATTCCGAACAGCCCCGCACCCTCCAGCGCCAGGCATAACGCATTTCCCACCCATAGCTATTGAGTAACCAAAATATCTCATGAAAACCAACTGCCTCCTTACCTACCTGCTGTTCGTTCTGCCGGCCGCCTTCCCCGCCCAGACCGCCTCGCCGTCTGGGGAAACGACAACAAAGGCCATCGACTCAGCCCCCGCCAGCTCTGATACCTATGCTGTGCTAGAACGCGGCGCCCACCACACAATCTGGCAACGCCTCACGGTTGATGCGCAAGGTGTCACGAACACTCATTCTTATACCGAACTGGCCACCGGGCTCAATTTTTGGAACCCGGCCATCAGCCGTTGGGAAGAAACAAAGGAACTCTTTCAAATTTCCGACAAAGGCTATGCAGTTGCTACCAACGGCCAGCACAAGCTGATCGTGGCACCGGATATCGCCGCTCCAGGTGGCGCCATTGACTTTCTTGGCCCGGATTCCCAGCGCCTCCTCAGCAGCCCAATAGGTTTGGCGTTCCGGGATACTGGCAGCGGCAAGACGGTTCTTATCGCCGGAGTCACGAATTGCGTGGGGGAAATGGCACAACCAAACGTCATCCTGTACCCGAAATCGTTCGACACACTCAAGGCTGCTATATCATACACCTATCGACGTGGGGGCATCGAGCAGGATGTTATTCTGTATCAGAAACTTCCATCGCCTGCTGACTACGGCTTTGACCCGGAGACGACTGCATGCGAGATGTGGACGGAATTTTTCAGCGCACCTCATCCAGCCGTGAGCGAAGTAGATGCCTCGGGGGACCAGGCTCTAGCTTTCGGCCAGACACAAATGGGTCGCGGCGTCGCGTACCTCCTGAGCGACTCCGAGCTCCAGCCCGTGCCATTGCAGAAGACATGGGCTGTCATTGATGAGCGCAAGTTCCTGGTCGAAAGCGTGCCCTACGGGACGCTGAAGCCGCTCTTGGCCAAGCTCCAGGCCGGCGTCGAGGCTCCAACTAAAGGCCGAGTAACCAGCGCAAGCTTCTCTGACCGAACAGGATTTGTCGCCCGAGCGCTCCAGCATAAGCCGAACGCCGCTCCCGCGACGCAATTGGCGAGCATCCGTCCCGGGCAACAGCGCCGTGCGACAGGCCTTTGCCTGGATTATCAGACTCTCAACACCAGCCAGACAAACTACACGTTCGCTTCCGATACAACCTATTACATCTCATCAAGCGTGGATTTGGCTGGCACGAATACTGTCATAGAAGGCGGAACTGTAATCAAATTCACTAACAACACCTCTGCCAAGCTCAATTTCACGCAAGGGGGCCTGGGCTGTAAAACGGGTCCCTACAGAATGGCCATACTGACTTCAAAGGACGATAATTCAGTTGGCGAAGCTATCTCCGGGTCAACTGGCTCTCCGACGAACTATCCAGGTGCGACCTACCTCTCCTCCCCCGCAGCAACCCTGCAGTACCTCCGCTTTTGCTACGCTGGGACAGCCGTGGACGGAGGACATGAGGCTCATTCGGCTCTCCATTGTCAATTCATTGGGTGCACAACTGGCATCTCTCAGGATGAGTCCGACATCGTTCTAAGAAATGTTCTATTTGCCCAGTGCGGGACCTGCGCCAAAACCCACGACAATGTCTTTGGCGAGCACCTGACTGTCGATGCGTGCTCTACGTTTGCGTGGGAGCACGTAAACGACGGCTGGATCACCAACAGCATCTTCACGGGGGTCTCTACCGTTGGCCCGGTCACGCTCTACTACAGTCTCCAGCAATCCAGCAGCGGCGGAATCTACCAAGCGGCCGGAGCGGGCAGCTATTATCTCTGCGACGGCAGCACCAACCGAAACGCCGGTACGACGAATATCGATCCGAATCTCATCTCGGACCTGCGGCAAAAGACTACCTATCCACCCATCCTCTACTCGAATATCACGATAACCACCAACACCACCTTATCACCTCAAGCTCAGCGCGATACGGACGCACCGGATATCGGCTATCATTACGATCCCGTGGACCACATCGCCAGCTTGCTAAACTTTACTAACTGTTCCTTGACCGTGGCCCCAGGCACGGTCATTGCTTGCTACAACTCAGCGGGCATCTGGCTGCAGGACGGTAGTTCCATTTACTCCGTCGGCACACCGCTGCTGCCCATCTGGTACACACGCTACCAGGCCGTCCAGGAGCAGCCAGTCCCCCTTGGCCAATCGACGCCGCCCTCGGGTGTCTGCGTGGCGACCTTCCACTACGGGAGCGTGGGACCCACCGCCGTGTACCGCTTCTGCCGGTTCAGTTGTCCGGCCAATGGCGGCTACCACTTCGACCACTACAGCAGTTGGAGCCACACGTCGCTCCTGGTGCAGGATTGCGAGCTCTGGGGCGGCAACAACATTTTTACCGGCAACCCAAACACGCTCGCGACCCTCAAGGACAACCTTTTCGCACGGTGCTTTGAGGTTTACGCCTACACCCTCTGGACCAACACCCTCGCTGTTTCCAACAACCTTTGCTGGGCGGTCCCGAATGTTTCCATGCGATCGGGCAATACGGCCCCATGGACCGTGTATAACAACCTGTTCGATTCCTGTTGGATCGGCAGCACCGGTCCGCTGCCCGGGAGTGGTTTCAATGCCTACTGGAACTGCAACAAGCAGCTCAATCCCACCAACGCCAGCGACATCACGCTGACCAACGCCATCGCCTACCAATCCGGCCCGCTCGGCGATTTTTACCAGGCGACGAACAGCGTGTTGATCAACAACGGAAGCTGCAGTGCAGACCTGGCCAGCCTCTACCACTACACCACCACGACCAATCAGGCAAAGGAGGCAGCGTCCATAGTCGATATCGGCTTTCATTATGTGGCCACGGATGCCAACGGTATGCCTATTGACACGGACGGCGACGGCCTTGCTGACTTCCTAGCCGATAAGAATGGGAATGGATTAACTGATTTCGGCGAATTTCCCTTCGGCATAACGATTGAGAATCCAGCTAATGGTTCGATCATTAACAAATAGATCAAGAAGAACTATGGTACCCAATAGGCAAGCACTCCTCTCGGCCGTTCGGCTTTTCATCTACACTTGGACATTCGTCTCGGCGCTGGAGACCACGGCAATGGCGGTCCTCACTAACTATGCCAACCGCGCGTTCATGTCGTGCGGCGCCGAACACGCGCTGGTGCTCAAACCGGATGGAACGGTATGGGTCTGGGGAAACAACAGCCACAGCCAGCAGTTCGGCGGCGCAGTTCCGCCTCGGTTTCCAAGTGCGTATAGCGACCCCGATGGGAACGATTTTGACTTCAATCCCGCCAGGGTACCTGAGGTCCTTGGTGGGGTCGCAGTCGCTGCTGGAAGCTATCACTCTCTTGTTCTCAAATACGACGGGACTGTGTTGGCTTGGGGCGAGAACGGTAACGGACAGCTTGGCGTCGGTGACGTCAAGAATAAGGGCACACCCATTCTGATAACAAATTTGTCGAGCGTGGTTGCAATCGCTGGCGGGGAAGATTTTTCGATGGCGGTCCTGCAGAACGGGGCAGTTAAGTCGTGGGGACACAATCCCTCTGGCGTCCTTGGTATAGGAACGGCAAGCATAAACAGGAGCACTACGCCGACAAACGTTCTTGCGCTAACAAATGCCGTTGCGGTCGCATGCGGCTATCAACATGCTTTGGCGCTAGATTCAAATGGCACAGTCTGGGGCTGGGGAGACAACGGATACGGTGAAGTTGGCGATGGCTCCACGGGTGACAGATACGCCAGTGCCCTCTACCGAGAGCAACTCCAAGGCAGTGGATTGATCGCCAGCATGAGTCGTCGAGGCAATTGCTATGATAATGCGGCGATGGAAGCCTTCTGGAGCACCCTCAAGCGCGAAGCCCTCGAGCAAAGTGCCACCTGGTCCAAG
>JACXTT010003016.1_pt1 | contig 26338 bp, 22 predicted proteins | sample 9270951 | NCBI WGS metagenome assembly JACXTT01 (sample SAMN15532306, study PRJNA645909) | rock metagenome | isolation source: weathered quartz diorite | place: Puerto Rico | collected 2017-06-21
CACGGCATGGTGGACCGGCCGCTGATCTTGACGGTCGATGAAGTCAAGCAGTTCCCGTCGGTCACGCGCGTCCACTTCCTCGAGTGCATCGGCAACCGTTCGAACCCTAGACGGACCACAGTGGCGCAGACGCACGGGATGACGAGCTGGAGCCAATGGACGGGCTGTCTTGGTGCGACGTTGCTAGAGGAATGCATGCGACAGGAGGACGGGGCGAGGGGCGGCCTTCCGCCGCCTCGGGGATGGAGTTCACGAAGCGAGAGCGCTCGCCGTAGGCGATCAGCTCCTTGATGTCTTTCTTGCCCGGCGCGGCTGCGGCACCCGCCGCTGATGCTGCTGGTACTGGCGTCTGTGCGCTTGTGGGCCTGAAGGCCCCTGCGGCGGCTCCCGCGACCGCGGCGCCGCTCGCGATGAACTTCCTTCGGCTAGGCTTCCTTCGGTTCATTGCCGAGCCTCCTTGGCTCGGCATTTTTATACACCGGATTCCGGTTCACTCTCAGTTTCCTTGGCCGCTCAGAGGTTGGTCAACTCGGCGGGAACAACGGTCTGGCAGTACGGGCAGACCAGAATGCGTCCGCGACGCGGCAGCATCGACGTGAAGTTGACCTCCACCCGCAGCAGGCGGACGGCTCTCAGCTCCGACAGGACCTCGCCACACTGCGGACATCGCGCCGGACTCTCAAGGCGGTAGACGGCGTCGCCGCGGGAGGACGTCTCGGTCACCGGTTCGCCTTGGGGTGCCGCCACTGGCGTGGCCGCGGTCTCACCTTCCGGTTCGATCGCGACTCCGTCCGTCACCGAGGGGTTCATAACTTTTAGTTTCGGCTGTCGTCCGCTCTGGAAACAGGCGCGAATCGCGTCTGTAAGTCTTTGTCCTACGCTGTGCCTCGCCCGAGAGTGTGGCGCCGTCGAGAAGCTGCGATGCGTCAGACCGTCGACTACATCGAGGCACTGCGGCTGAGTGAGGAGCGGTTCGCGCTCGCGATGGAGGGCGCTAGCACCGTCCCCCGATTCTTACAGGCGCTCTGTGAGAGCGCGGAGTGGGATCAGAGTTTGAACGCCACATGCACCTTCGCTTTCACGGGGGTGGGGACACCGTTGATCACGGTCGGCTTGTACTTCCACGTCTTGACAGCCTCGAGCGCCGACTCATCGAATACCGGCGCGGATCGGATCACACGGGCTTGTTCGACGCCGCCGGTAGGGCCGATGACGACTTCAATTTCGACCTGTCCCTGAAGGTGGCCCATTTTTGCGACCGCTGGGTACAGTGGCGCGGATCCCGAGATCTTCTCCGGCATCGGGATCGCGCCGCCAACCTCCAGCATCTGAGGAGCCACGCCGGGAGCTGCGCTGCCGATGTCAATCACCTTGACGCCCTGACTGTCGGTCGAGGCCGACACATACCCGATCGCTCCGGGTTTCTGCTTGACGAACGCGAGCACGTCACGATCGGTGGCCACCAACGGTGGAGGATCGCCCCGCCCGAAGCCTGCGCTGGTGCGCCACTTCGCGACGACGGATGCGGCCGGCATGCTCAACACGTCCCGGGAGAACGCCTCGCGCACCGGCGATGCCGGCGGCAAATCGACCGCTGCGACAGGCTGACCGTCATCCCATGAGGTGTGGTCGAGGAAAAAAGTTGCCAGTTGCGCTTTGGTAACTGACGAGATTCGATTTTTGGGGTTCACAACGATCTTGTAGCTCGCCTGCGCTCGTGCATCCTGCCCGATCAAGAACGTCGCGACGACAGCAGCCAACGCTCCCCACTTGCCCATTCGTTCATTCCCTCCGCAAGATCGAAAACGAGGATGCCCGGTGGGTGCGACTCGAGATCCTCTACTAGAGAGAAATATCGGTACGCGTGAACCCCGACCTTAGTTGGGTTTCATCGAGAATCTTGGCGAAACGGGCGTACTCGAGCCGTGGGTTGTCGTCGAGGTATGACGGGAAAACGCTTTGCAGAAGTGTGCACTGATGTTGAGACGTGAGCCCCTCTACCTTACGGTCGCCGGTCCCGCCATCCGATAGACGACAGAGATGACTGAGGCGTCGAACACGCGCGCCGAGATCGAGGCGGTCGTCAATCAGGCGATGGCGGAAATCGATGGCCGCCAAAGGATTGTGGTCCTGCTGGTAGACGACCAGCAGTTCATCTCCAGCGTCGTCGGCCAGCTGCTCGCCTCTGAGTCTGACATCGAGTTTCACAGCTGCCTTCAAGGATCGGAAGCCATCGCGATCGCCAACCGGATCAACCCGACAGTCGTCCTCCAGGATCTCATCATGCCGGACATCGACGGGCTGGCCCTGGTCCGGTTGTTTCGCGCAAATCCGCTGACAGCGGAGACACCAATCATCGTGCTGTCAGGAAATGACGATGCGGCTACTCGAAGTCGAGCGCTTGCAGAGGGAGCGGCAGATTACCTGGTCAAGCTGCCTGCGAAGGCAGACCTGATCGCGTGTATTCGACGTCACGCCGTACGCGGCGCGCACGGAGCAGCCGTGTTACCTCAGTCGACTGCGTCATCGCCAAACGCGGAGGAGGCGATCGATTTCGGCGTGCTCGCGACGTTCCGTGAGGCCGGTCCGGACTTTGTGCGAAGAGTCATCGATCGTTTCATCATCGAAGCCGAATCGCGCATGGGAGCATTGCGAGAAGCGGCCGCGCTCGGAAATAGAGACGCGCTGAAGGCGACCGCTCACGCGCTGAAAGGCAGCTCCATGACCATGGGTGCCAAGCACCTCGCGAGGCTGTGCGCCCAGGTCGAAAGCGATCCTACTAGCAGTGCACGTGAAGGGGTGAATTCGCCGCTCATGACAGAAATACATGGAGAGCTCAACCGAGTCCGCGATGCGCTCGCGGTGCAACGACAAGAAAGTGGTCCTCGATGAACGCCGCGGGATTTGTCGGCGAACTGCTAATCCGCGAAGGCGTGTGCGATGCAGCCGCGGTGGCTCGTGCACTCGAAGTCCAATCGAAGGAGCGGGTCACAATCGGACGCGCGCTGGCCAGCCTCGGCCATGCCGAGGAGTCGGTTGTCGCGGCCGCGATCGCGAAAGCCCTGCATCTCGAGTACCTGGAAGGTGCGCTGCCTGACGTCGGTCCGGACGTCGCCGCATTGATGCCGGCGGAGTGGAAGAAGCGAGGGGCGCCACTGAGCGTCGACGGTAAGCGTTTACGCGTCGCCACCGCGAACCCGCTGGACGACTCCGTCCTTCGGGACATCGAATTCAGAACGGGAAGAATAACTGTCGCCGTCGTGGTCACCGAGAGTTGGCTCGAGAGATTCGCAGAACAACTCTACCCCGAGTCAGATCGCGCTGCGTCTTACGACATTCTTCGCTCCGTGGAGCCCGTTGGAGAAGTAGAAGCCACCGCAGAGCAAGAGTACGAGCTGGTCGACCCGGACGCGCTCGCGAAGGACATCGAGCTCGCCCCGATCGTGAAACTGGTCAATCTCATTCTGAGCGACGCGGCGAAAGCACGCGCCAGCGACGTCCACGTGGAGCCGCACGAGACGGAGCTCCGCGTCCGGCAGCGCGTCGACGGGCTTCTCCAGGACGCCATAACGATTCCGCGCCGCCTTCAGGACGCAGCGATATCCCGTATCAAGATCATGTCCGGCATGGACATCGCCGAGCGTCGCAAGCCTCAGGACGGCCGCTGCAGGCTTCGATTCGAAGGGCAGCGAATCGACCTGCGCGTTTCGACCATGCCGACACAGTTCGGCGAGAAGGTGGTCATTCGGCTTCTGACCTCGGGCAAGGTGATTCCGGCGGTCGACCAGCTCGGATTCGGCTCCAACAACCTTCGCATGCTGCAGGCGTCCCTCTCTCGCCCGCAGGGGATGATCCTGGTGACAGGTCCCACCGGCAGCGGGAAGACCACAACGCTGTACGCCGCGCTCGCCTCAATCAAATCGCCGACCAACAACATCATTACCCTCGAGGATCCCATCGAGATACAGGTCCCCGGGGTGAATCAGATGCAGGTCAACGTACGCGCGGGTGTGACGTTTGCCAGTGGACTACGATCGATCCTTCGACAGGATCCGAACGTCATTCTCGTCGGTGAAATCCGCGACAAGGAAACGGCAGATATCGCGTTCGGAGCCGCACAGACCGGCCATTTGCTTCTCAGCACGCTGCACACCAACGACGCTCCGGCAACCATCAGCAGGCTCCTCGATCTCGGTGTCCAGCCGTTCCTGATTGCCTCGTCTCTCATCAGCATAGTGGCACAGCGGTTGGTCCGACGACCGTGCCCGGCCTGCGTCGTTCCGCAGAAGCCGACCGATGAAGCCGTGGCGAAAGCCGGCGGCATGTCGCGCCTGCCGACCGACGCGAAGTGGGTCACCGGACAGGGCTGCGATCAGTGCGGTCAGTCGGGTGTGAAAGGGCGAATTGCGGTCCATGAAGTACTGACCGTCAACGACGAGCTGCGCGACCTGATTTCCAACCGCGCGTCCGAACAGGCGATCCGGAAGGCCGCTAGGCGGGCAGGGATGCGGACGTTGGCCGAAGACGGCATTCAGAAAGCCGCCGAAGGCCTCACAACCCTCGACGAGGTCTTTCGAGTGGTGTCGCCGGACGATTTCAGCGAACGTGTCGAGGATCCGCGACTCGCCGCTGTCGAACGGCGTCCGACCGTGGTTACCGCCTCCGCCGCAGCCCCAGCCGGCGCTTCCGCCCCAGCCCGAGCTGGCGCGCTCGGTGGACGCGTGCTCGTCGTCGAAGACAGCTCGACGGTTGCGGAAGTGGTGAAGTATTTTCTCGAACTCGAGGGCTTCAAGGTCGTTGTTGCTGAAAATGGATTGGCGGGTCTCGAGATGGCTCTCCGCGAGCCCCCAGACGTGATCGTCACCGATGTCAACATGCCGGGCATGGGCGGCGTCGCGATGGTGAAAGCGCTTCGAGCGGAGCCGCGAACCTCCGACGTACGGATCCTGATGCTCACGTCGGAGTCGAGCGTGGAAAGCGAAGCTGAGGGTCTCGAAGCCGGCGCCGACGACTACATCCTCAAACCTGTGGAAGCGCGACGCCTCGCCGCGCGGGTGAAGGCGCTCCGCGCGCGGTCGCTACACTGATTACCGTCGATTCCTAACCCGAATCAGACGCGCGGCGTGGTGCCGGCCGCCGCGGCGACAGCTTTCAGTTCTTGCACGTGAGCGCTTCTATCAGCTTCGGACCGATGCGCTCGGCCGCCAGAATGTCAACCGCCGCGTTGAGCGCCGCCGCCGCCTTGGGCATTCCGTACACGGCGCTGGTGGCTTCGTCCTGCGCGATTGTGTAATGGCCTCGATCGCGCAATGCCTTCAGGCCAAGCGCACCATCCCGTCCCATGCCCGTCAACAGCACGCCCACGACGTCGCCACGCCACTGTCGGCAGACGCTCTTGAAAAACACGTCCACCGACGGACGGTATAACTGATCGCTCGGTTCGGCCGTGTACCCGAGCCGATCGGCGCTCTTCAGCGCCAGATGATCTGTCGTGCTTGCGAGCAGAACGTGGCCGGCCGTCGGCTGCTCGCCTTCCTTGGCTACTCTCACCGTGAGCGCCGAATCCTGATCGAGCCACTCGGCCAGGCCGGCGGCGAACTGCTGGTCCACGTGCTGAACGATTACGATTGCCGCGGGAAAATCTTTTGGAAGATCGCGGAGCACCGTGGCCAGTACGGCGGGGCCACCTGCGGATGCGCCGATCACGACCAGGCTGCCGTGGCCAGACCGGGATGCGCGATCGCGGCCGGTCGCGCCGCGCCGGAAGTCCCTGGCCCCGACGATCAGCCTCGCAAAACTGTCGATCTTGGTCAACAGCGGCGCGGCTGACTGGCGCGGATTCCCGTTGGCAAGGACAGGTGTGTCAATCGCGTCAAGCGCGCCGTGACCCATCGCGGCAAAGACCCGGTCGGCATTGACCCGAACACTCGCGGCAACGAGCAGGATCGGGCAGGGCCTGCTCGTCATGATCACCCGTGTCGCTTCGACGCCGCTCGCCCCCCCCAGAAGAACATCCAACAGGACGAGGTCAGGCGGCTCCTTCGAGCAGCATGCCACGGCTTCGGCGCCGGTCGCCGCAATCCAGATGACCTGGTGTTCCGGCTGCAGCGCGAGCGCGCGCCGAAGAACGTCGGTCGTCGCGGCCGCGTTGGCGACGATACCAATCCTCACGCAGCCGCCTCGCCGATCAAGTCGATGACCGCCTGCAACAACGTTTCATCGTGGAAGCTGCCCTTGGTCAAGTAGTACGCGGCACCGGCCTCGAGTCCGCGCTGGCGATCTTCCTCGCGGTCCTTGTAGGACACAATCATGACCGGCACCGACTTCAAGTTCACATCCTTGTTGATCAGCGTGACCAGCTCGATGCCGTCCATACGCGGCATGTCGATGTCGGTGATGACGAGATCGAAGTGTCCCATGCGTACGGCATTCCACCCGTCCATGCCGTCCACCGCAACTTCCACGTCGTAGCCGCCGTTGCCAATCAGCTTGCGTTCGAGTTCGCGCACGGTCAATGAATCGTCTACCACCAGCACGCGCTTGCGCTTCGTCCGGCTGGCGCTGGTGGCGCTGCGCGGTACCGCGTCCAGGCGGCCGCCCGATATCAGCTTGTCGATTGACCGGATCATGTCTTCGGCGTCGATGATCAGCACAGGCGCCCCGTCTTCCATCAGGGCTCCCGCGGCGATGTCCTTGATCTTGCCGAGCTGCGCGTCAAGCGGCTGCACGACCAGCTCGCGTTCGCCGAGGAAACGGTCGACAACCAGCCCATACGTGTTCGTGTTGTCGCCCATGACAATGACCGGCAGCTCGTCGCCGATTGCCGCCGTTCCATCCGCCGCCAGCAGTTGACGCGCTGTCACGAGCCCGATGTGCCGCCCGTCGAACTCGAAATGCTGGCGCCCCTCGAGCAGCGCGATCCTGTCCTTCGAGAGTTTCACCGTCCGGACGATGTAGGCGAGAGGGAATGCGTAGGGCTCGCCGGCGATTTCCGCCAGCAGCGTCCGGACGACAGAGAGCGTGACCGGCAATTGCAGCTGGAACCGCGTCCCCTTGCCCAGTTGGGACGACACTCGAACTGTTCCACGCACCTGCTTGACCATGTCCTGCACGGCGTCGAGTCCGACGCCGCGACCCGACACCTCGGTGACAGTTCCCTTCATCGAAAAGCCAGGCAGGAACAGGAACTCCATCAGCTCCGCCTCACTCATCGCGTCGGCGGCTTCCAGCGAGGTGAGGCTGCGAGAGACGACTGCTTCGCGCAGTTTCTCCAGATCGATGCCGCGCCCATCATCTGAGACAACGATTTGGAGCGCGCCGGCACTGTGGCGGGCCTCGATCTGAATGAGGCCCTCCCTGGGTTTTCCAGCGGCGATGCGCTCGTCGGGAAACCCGATGCCGTGATCGATGGCATTCCGCAGCAGATGACCCAGCGGAGCGTCGAGCCTCGCCAGAATGTCGCGGTCCACCTGTGTGCCACCACCGATGATTTCCAGTCTTGCTTCCTTGCCAAGCGAGCGGGCCAGATCGCGCGCCATGCGCGGGAGACCCTCCACGCCGTCCGCGAACGGTCTCATGCGACAGGCGAGCGCTTCGTCGTACAGGCGGTGCGCAAGGTTGATCTTGCGTCGATCGAACATCTCGAGTTCGACAAGACGCTCGGCCAGCAGATGCTCGCATTCAGCGAGGTGGCGCTGCGCCTGGGCGAGCACCGCGTGCACCGGAGTGTCAACTAACCGCTCCGACGACACTTCGCGCGCGCGTTCGAGCATGTGTCCCAGGTCGTGGTGCATGCGCTTGAGTCGCAAGAGCGACTCCGCAAATGGCGTGGCCCACCGCGATTCAACGAGCAACTCCCCCGCGAGGCTCAACAGCCTATTCAGGTTCTCCGCCGTGACGCGCAGCACACGATCCGAGGCGCGTCTTCCACGGTTCGCTGGGGCGCCTTCCTCCGCGGCCGGTTGGACCGACACGGGTTCAGGGGCCGGCGCGGCCGGTACCGCATTGTCAGTCCCGGGTGTCGCTGTCTGATCCCCTGTAAGGATCTCCGCCAGCGAGGCAAGCCACGCGTCGACGTCTGACTTCTTCTCGCCCTCCCACTGGCCGATGTCCGACTCCGCGGTATGGGCGATTCGGGTCAGCAGGTCCGTGGCTCCGAGAAGCAAATCGATCTGGTTCTGCCGCAAGAGGAGGCGCCCCCGCTGCGCCGCGACGAAGCAGTCCTCCATGGCGTGCGCTACCCGGACACCGACGTCGAGGCCGACGATCCGCGCCGCGCCCTTCAGGGAGTGGGCCGCGCGCATGCATGCCTCGAGCTGAGCGGCCGAGGTCGGATCGCGCTCGAGCGCCAGCAGCCCCGAGTTCAGCACGAGAGCCTGCGTCTCGGCTTCCAGACGGAAGAGCTCGAGCATCGAGAACTGGCTCAGATCACTACCGCTCATCCAAGGCTCCGCTTCAACGTGTAGAACAGGAGCTGATCGTCGAGAATGCCGACCGAGTGTTCCTGCCACGGCAGAACCGACGTCGAGTACGTCACCGTCGCCTTCGCCACGGTCGTGGGCACGTCCTTCAGTTGCAGCGGGTGAAAACGATGAATCCCGTACACTTCATCGACGGGACAGACCACACGCACGTCTTCACGGTGGATCACCAGCAGTCGTCGGTATACCGTGTTCCGTTCGTGACTCACGGCCTCTGGCGAGTCCACTCCGACGACCTTGCCGAGCGAAACACCGACCAGCAGCTCCCCGCGTATGTTCGCCAGGCCGAGCAGCACGCCATCCCGCCGGTGCGGCACGGAATGTACGGGCAGCACGTTTGCGACCTCCATGACGACCGACGTCGGCAATGCGAGCCACTCCGAGGCGATACGAAAGATCACCACCGACCGCGTTTCGACGTCGCTGGCGCGCTTCGGTTGTGCGAGATGCCCCGTCCACTGGGCGAGATAACCGGAAGGGAGGTCGGCATCGAGCAAGGCCGCCGCGCCGGCGGAGTAGACATGACAGTTGCGGCAATGAATATGCCGCTTCAACTCAGGGCATGATCCATCCCCGCGTACACCGATGCTGTTCCAGCAGTCGGTCACAACGGCGTGACCGGCCTGGCCGCCGGCGGCCGGACCCTCATTCATGTGCACTCCTGGTCCGTCGTTCCAGCCGCCGCGCACGGTTTCGCAGCACTTGTGCGCCCGCTCGGTCACCCAGTCTCTCCATCAGCAACGCGAGCTGAATCTGTGCTTCGGAGTGATCGGGCTCGAGATATAGGCATTTCCGGTAATAGGTGACGGCCTCGCTCGAATTTCCTGTCGCGTCACGGACGAGACCCATCAGATAAAAGGCCTGCCCCGACGAACTGTTCCGCCGCAGATACTCTTCACAACGTGTGGCTGCTTCGACGAAGTGCCCCTGATCGGCAAGCCGCCTGGCCTCACTGAGGTCGGGTGTCTTCTCCGCCTGCTGGGCGGTTCCTGGCGCGGCGGCCGGCGCCAATCCGCGCGCGGTGTGACGCGCTCGAACCGGTTTGCCCGGACGGGAGAGTAGAGGCGCTGTAACGGGTTCGATCGTTCTCGTGCGCCTAGTGGGATCCGCGGCAGCTCTGCGGAACGCGAAGGCCAGCGGCACGTTCATCGAGACGAAGTCGTGGCTCACAGGGAGGGCGGTCTCCGCCGGAGCAACGAACAGCGCGCCGTTGGGCTTCAGCAAACGCTTCAGTACGATCAGGGCTCGATCCTGGGTGGGGCGGTCAAAGTAAATCAACACGTTCCGGCAAAAGATCACGTCGTAGGGTTCCGCGCCTGGAAGAAAGTCGGCCGCAAACAAGTTGCCCTGCTGAAAGCGGACAGGCTGACGAATGGCGTCGTTCACACGAAATCCATGTTCCGTCGCTCCGAAGTGCCGGTCACGAAACGCGACGTCACGGCCACGAAAGGAATTTCTTCCGTAGACGGCGCGCTCAGCCTGCGCCAGCGCGCGCGTACTGATGTCAACGGCGTCGATGCGGAAGCGATCGGAAGGAATGGAGCCGTCGACGAGCGCCATCGCCATCGAATACGGCTCCTCGCCGGTCGAACAGGGAAGGCTCAGAAGGTTCAACATGCGGTCGCTGGAGCTGACCAGCCACTCGTCACGTACGAGACGAGCGAGCGCGGAGAACGATTCGCGATCGCGGAAGAACCACGTCTCGGGGACGACGACTGCCTCAATCAGCTCCTGCAGTTCGTTGTCGGAACGCCGTAGGTGCTCCCAATAGGCCGCTGGATCTCCAAGGTTGCACGCCGCCGTCCGTTCCTGGACGGCCCGCCCGATCGCCGACGCACCGATAGAAGCCGCGTTCAACCCCATCGATGCTTTCAGCAGACCCTCGAAATCGGCGAGCGCCATCAATCGGCCCTCGGCTGCTGGAACAACGCGTTGCGGACCTGCACCGGGAGCAATGTCTTCACGTCGAGCCACTGCAGCAATCCGCGCTCGTCGGTTGCCACGGGCCCCAGATACGACGCGCCTTCGCTGGAAACGCCTGACGCAGTGAAGTCGGCCTTTTCGTGACGCACCGTTTGCGTGGCCCTCTCCGCGATCAGACCGAGCAACCGTGTCGTGCCTTCGGCGTCGGGATAGTGGACGACGACGATGCGCGTGCTCACGCGGCGCTCGGCTGGCCGGCCGAGCGTCAATTGGCTCACATCGATCGCTGGAACGGGGGCGCCGTGGTAGTTGAAGATGCCGGCCACCGCCGACGGTGCCTGCGGAATCTGCTTGATGTCAACAAGCGGCAGGATTTCAGCGACTTGGAGTGCGTCGAGGACGAATCGGTCCTGCCCCAGCTCAAAGAGCAGAAACAGCATGGACGATCACGCTGCCTGCAACGTGAAGCGGGAGACACCGGTGCGCAAGCCGATGGCTACCTTGTTCAGCTCCTCGATCGCCAACCCCGACTGACGGAGGGAATCTACTGTTTGCAGCGCCGCCTCGCTCAGCTGCGCGAGGGCCAGCGTGATCTGTTCCGCGCCGCTCGCCTGCGCCTGCATCCCCTCGTTGACCGCTTCGACGCGCGGCGCAAGCGCCTGCACCTGCTGGATGACCTGCGACAGCTGACCGCCGACCTGCTGCACATCCCGGATGCCTCGGCGGACCTCCTCCGAGAACTTATCCATGCCCATCACGCCCGCTGCCACCGCCGACTGGATTTCCTTGACCATCTGCTCGATGTCATAGGTGGCAACGGCGGTCTGATCGGCCAGCCTGCGGATTTCCGTCGCGACGACGCCAAACCCGCGCCCGTATTCACCGGCCTTTTCGGCTTCGATGGCCGCGTTGAGGGAGAGAAGATTCGTCTGGTCGGCGACCTTCGTGATCGTGGTGACGACCTGGCCGATGTTGCCGGCCTTCTCACTGAGCACGGCGAGCTTCGCGTTGATGGACGCGGCCGCTTCCATCACGTGCTGCATCGTCTCTTCCATCTGCGCGAGCCCGGTCTGTCCCTGTCCGGCGAGGACGGCCGACTGTTCCGCCACGGCCGCGACCTCGTTCATCGTGCCGACGAGCTTCTGCGACGTGGCGGCGATCTCCCGCGACGTGGCGCCAATCTCAGTCGTCGTCGTGGCGATCTCGCTGGCCGTCGCCTGTTGCTGTTTGGCCGTCGCCGCAATCTCTGTCACCGACGCGTTCACCTGAACGCCCGAACTCTGGAGCTGACCAACGAGCTCCGCCAGCTCGTCGGCCATGCGATTGAACCCTGTGGCGACCGTGCCGAATTCGTCGCGACGCTCACGGGTAAGGCGATTGGACAGATTGCCGGTGCGCATCACGTCCAGCACGCCGACCAGACGGCCAAGGGGTCCCGTAATTGCGCGCATCAGTTTGTAGCCGAATAGAAGTGCGAGGACCAAAGCTGCGGCAAGGCTGAAGAGCACAACCACTTTCGCGCGGCTGACCGCGCTGGTGATGAGACTGGTCGAGCGATCGGCCTCGGTCTTGTTATGGTCCACAACAACACCGGCGGCAGACTGAGCTGCGTCGAACTTCGGATAGAGGTCGACCCCTATTCGCCTGATGACCTCTTCCCGGTTTTTTGGCTCCTGGCCAATCGTCAGGATGTCATCCTGCGTTGAGTCGTACGCACCCTGGGCACCCTTGAACGTTTCGAGGAGCCCCAGTTCTTCAGACGAGAGGCGTAACGTGCTGTACTGCTCGACGAGCTTTTTCCTGTAATCTCGACTCGCCAGAATGCCCGATCGCAGCTTCTGCTTCTGCGCCTCGTCGGCCTTCAGCGCATACTCCTCCATCAGCGCGTAATTCGCGATCAACGCGATCGTGATCTGATTGCTGTAGTAGAGGCCCGGCACCGAATCGGTCTCGATGCTCCGACTGAGGTCATCGATCCGCATCAGGCGCGTGTATGCGACCGTGGCCATGACCAGCATCAGCACCAGAATGACTGCGAAATTGACGACAATTCGCCAGCGAATCGTCCAAATTTTCATGATGTGTGCCCTCGCGCGGTACCAGCGTTACCAACACGCGCGATGTTCATCGGACGCTGGACGTAGTCCGACCACCCAGCGTAGGACTACGCTCATGCCATTTATCGAGTGAGCCCCGGAACGACTTTAGGAAAGGATCGGTTACCGCTGGCTGCCCGGCCTCGCGTCAACGCGGTCCCAAACCTCCGGATCCATTCACGAGTGCGTGACGACGCGCACCTGCACACCGTCCTGCATCTGCTCGATGCGCTTCACGCTGGCGAGGAAATATCGTCGCGATGCAGTCTCGATCCGGGCGACCGCCATCAAGAGGGGCATGAAGCCGATGTTCAGGACGGCCTCACCAAGCTCCTCCTAGGCGAGACGACGACAGACGAGCTGATGCGCGTGACTGCCTTGCGCTGCCTGTCAGACAAACACCGACTGCGGCATCGTGCGGTTGCGAGCCATGCGCTGAGGCATCGAAATGGCCGATACTCGGCTACAGGACTGTTCCGCGCGAAACCTGGCATGAAAGAGATTGGATACGAGCTGCTCTTCGAAGCACACCCCCATCCAATGTGGATCTATGACCAGGAAACGTTGCGATTTCTCAGCGTCAACAACGCAGCGATTGCGCGATATGGCTACACACGCGAGGAATTCCTCGCGATGCGAATCACCGATATTCGGCCGCCTGCCGATCTGGAGCGGCTCCAGGCCGCGATAGCGTCGAGGGCTCGTCACGCCAAATGGTGGCATGGTGGGACCTGGCGGCATTGCTTGAAGTCCGGCGAAGTGATCCACGTCGATATCGCGTCGCATGCGGTGACGTTGGACGATCGCCCGGCCGCACTTGTCGTCGCACACGATGTCACCGAACGTGTGCGAGCCGACGCGCAGGCCAAGCTGCTCGCCAGCATCGTGGAGAACTCTCGTGACGCGATCATCAGCTCGGCGAACGGCATCATCCTGAGCTGGAACGAAGGTGCGGCGCGATTGTTCGGCTATACACCAGAGGAGGCGATCGGACAGTCTGTCTTTCTGTTCATCTCTGCGGAGCGCAAGCGCGAATTCGAGAGCTTGTCGTCGCGGATGTACCGTGGCGAGCGCATCGCCCATTTCGAGACCGAACGGCAGCGGAAAGACGGGTCGCTCGTGCCGGTTGCTCTCACGCTCGCGCCGATTTATGACGAGGGCGGGCAGGTAGTCGCCATTTCGTCCATCACGCACGACTTGACCGCATTGCGCGACGCGACCTCCGCCCTCCGCATCAGCGAAGAGCGCCTGCGGTTCGCCTTGAGCGCCGCACAGGTCGGCGTGTGGGAAGCCAACTTGGCGACGAACGTGTCCTATTGGTCCGAGACATGTGAGGCGATTCATGGCTTGGCGCCTGGTACGTTCGGGAAGAGTTTCGAGGCCTTCGTCGCGTGCATCCATCCCGATGACCGAGCTGACGTGATCGCAGCAATTCAAAGTGCCTCCAGCGACCATCAGACAGCGGAAATGGAGTACCGAACCGTGTGGCCTGACGGCACACAGCGATGGATTCGCTCCCGCGCCCAGTTCTCATATAACGAGGCCGGCGCACCTCTTCGCGGGGCGGGCGTTTCCGTAGACGTCACTGAACGCCGGTCGCTCGAAGCACGTCTTGCCCAATCACAGAAAATGGAAGCGATCGGACAGCTGGCTGGTGGCGTCGCCCACGACTTCAACAACATCCTCACCGCCATTCTGGGAAATGCCGACTGGATTCTGGACGACCTGCCCGAGGACGACGAGCACAGGATCAATGCGGAAGAGATCCGGGACGCAGGTCGACGCGCCGCGGCGCTGACCCATCAGCTCCTTGCGTTTAGCCGACGCCAAATCGTTGCACCGAAGGTGCTTCACCTCGGTGAGGTTATCGCCAACATCATGCCGATGTTGCGCCGTCTTCTTGGGGAATCGATCAACCTGAAGGAAGTATTGCAGGATCGCGGCCGCGTCAAAGCCGATGTAGTGCAGGTGGAGCAGATTCTGATGAACCTCGCTGTGAATGCTCGCGATGCGATGCCGGACGGCGGACTACTCACCATCGAGAGCGCGGATGTCGTGTTGGATGTGGAGTACGCGCGACAACACACACACATCCAGCCCGGTCCACACGTCATGGTCGCCGTGAGCGACACCGGGCACGGCATCGACGCGGCGACGCAGAAGCGATTGTTCGAGCCATTCTTCACGACGAAGCCGAAGGGCCGGGGAACGGGTCTTGGCCTCGCGACCGTGTACGGAGCGGTGAAACAAGCCGGCGGACATATCCTCGTCCACAGCGAAGTCGGCCAGGGTTCGACCTTCAAGGTTTATTTGCCGCGGACGACGGAAGAATCGGTCGCCGAGCGTGACGTATCAGTGAGCGGCGACCGACATTCCCTGAGCGGTTGCGAGACGGTCGTCCTTGTCGAAAACCAAGTTGCGGTACGCCGGTTTGCCCATGCGGCCCTATCGGAACGCGGATACAACGTGAACAGCTTTGCCGACCCCGAGCAGGCTCTTGACTTTGCACATGACGCCTCAGCAACGCTTGACCTCATCGTGACCGATCTCGTGCTTCCCGGTATGAATGGATGCGCGATGACCGCACGCATCCGCCAACGGCACCCAGAGGTCCGCGTTCTCTATATGTCTGGCTATGCCGATGAAGCAGTCGTGCGAAGTGGCGTACTTGAGCCCGGCACGCGCTTTCTTCAGAAGCCGTTCAATGGCGACACGCTGGCGAGATCCGTCCGCGATGCGCTGGGGCAGGCGGCGCGGCGGAGACCTAGAGCTGCACGACGGCATGATTCAGTTAACTGGATGCCATCTTGAACGAGTTGGTCCAGCGAGCGTCTGCCCGCCTTGACCCTAGACGATCATCGACTGTGGCGTCTGCGCACCGTCGGGAATCTGCGCCAGGCGACTGAGCGCCTGCTCGAGTATTTCGCGCGATCGCGGGGTCCCGAGACAGACCCGCACGTGCTTCCCCGGCGCACGTTTATCGACCATGAAGGCGTGCGCGCCATTGATGAGAACGCCGCTTTCGCGCGCCTGCGCCACGAATGCGTCAGACGAGCAGCCTTCTGGAAGATGCAGCCACAGATGGGGACTCGTCGGCGACGTCTGACAAGGGAACCTCGCCAGCACGCGAGCCGCGATTTGCTGGCGTACGCCGGTCTCCGAGCGTTTCCATTCGACGATGCGATCGGCCAGACCGCCGGTGATGACCCGCGCGGCGAGTTCGACCATCACCGGCGCGGGATCGATGAGCGTCCAGTGGCTGGCGGCCTCCAGCCGTTCTCGTAGTCCCACCGACGCCCGAACATAACCCACGCGCAGACCCGGCGTGATCGCCTTCGCCAGACTTGTCAGGTACACCGCTCGGTCCGGCGGGAAGCTGTCGAAGAGAGGTCCTGGGTCAGGTGCCAGGTATCCGTACACATCGTCTTCAATGACGAACAGACCGTACTTCCTCACGATCTCGACGATCTCATGTCGCCGCCGTGACGGCATCGTCACCGAAGTAGGGTTGTGCAACGTCGGCATCATGTACAAAGCACGCGGGCGCCCGTCACGACACGCCGCGTCGAGCGCATCCGGATCGAGACCGTGCTCGTCCATCGCAACGGCACGGGCGCGTCGACCGAGCCGCGCGCACAACTCCAGAATGCCGGAGTAGGCAAACTCTTCGACCAGCACTTCGTCACCCCCATCGGTCCCGGCAAGCAAACTCACCAGGATCGCGTGCTGCCCTCCTGCGGTCACGGTGACCTGATCGGGCGTGCTATGCAGCCCGAGGCGCTCGAGCCAGTCTGCGCCGGCGGCACGTGGCCGCACCGGACCTATGCGCCCCTGATACTCGAACACTGCGGTCGCGCCGCCTCGAGGAGCGCAGGCCGCCAGTTGATCGGCGAGAACGTCAATGTGCTCCACCGGCAGCAGAGTGTTCGTCCCAAGACTGATCGGCCCCTCCGGTGTGGCGCTGGGATGGACTTCGAGATCGCGCGAGCGCGCATACGTGCCTCGACCAACTTCACCGCGCACGAGCCCGCGGCGATCGGCTTCGGCATACGCACGCGTCACGGTGGTGAGCGTCACGCCGAGTTGCGTCGCCAGCTCGCGCTGCGTCGGCAGCCGTTGCCCGGGTTTGAGACGGCCGGCTTTGATTTCACGGGCGATCGCATCGGCAATCTCGCGGTAGACGGGCTGATGCCGTTCCTGGCGCTTTGGGAGGGTAATTGTCACCCATGCAATATGTCATTTGACGATGATTGTAGTCAAACATAAGGTGTGACAATAGCGCGCTTCAAGTGGCGATGCATTCAACGCACGTCAGCTGTTCTCGGAGGAAGATCGGCGGAAAAGCAGCATTGAGAGTACCCAAAAATGGCGACGGCACAGCAATCGAAAATTGTCTCGTTCGGACCTTATCGTGTCGACCTACGGTCGGGGGAACTTTACAAGGGCGGCGAGCGAATTGTCCTGCAGGGTCAGAGCTTCCGCCTTCTGGAAGGATTGTTGGAGCGACCGGGCGAGGTGCTAGGCCGCGACGAGCTCCGAGCGCGACTCTGGCCTACCGACACGTACGTCGACTTCGAGCACAGCATCAACGCCGCCGTGCGACGGCTGCGCCGCGCGCTGGGTGACTCGGCCGATGCCCCGCGTTACATCGAGACCCTTCATCGACGAGGCTACCGGTTTGTAGGTGCGGTGCCGACCGCAGACGATGGGCGGGGGGCCGCGACGAGCGCTCGGATGCGATTGGCCGTGCTCCCGTTTTCGTCGATTGCCAGTCAGGCGGAGGAAGACGCGTTCACCGACGGGTTGACCGAGGAAACGATCGCGCAGATCACGCACCGCTGCGCCCCATGCATCGGCGTTGTGTCTCGATTTGCCGTTAGCCAACTTCAGTACGCCAGCGGGCCGATCGAGACCGTCCGCGATGCCCTGCAGGTAGATTTCGTCGTAGAGGGCCGGGTCCGCCGCGCTCAGAGCCGTGTTCGAATCACGATTCAGCTGATCGACGCGGCGGACGCCACGCACATCTGGGCAGACGCGTATGAACGCGACTGCGCGGACAACCTATCCGTGCAGAAGGACGTTGCGCAGTCGATCGCTGAGGCGGTGGCAAGTCGCCTGCTCGGGTTCGACTAAACTACCCTTCAGGCGTTGGTTGCCGGAGAGCCGAGAAGCCCTAATGCGTTACGCGCCGCCGATCGGCCTGACTCCTTCGGTCTGGCGCGCCCATGCGCCGGTCGGGTACGAGACGGCGATCCGGCAGGCTTTGCATCCACTGTTTCGAGCAGTGGCCGCACCGATACACGCCCACGCGGCCAGCAGCGTCAGTCCTGATGACCGTCGTGTCGGCGGATGCGCAATACGGGCAGCGTGGGGGACGAGGCCCCATGTCCGAGACCTATAACTCGGATCAGTTGCGTGTGCTGCACGCTTTTGACGCCGTTTTCATTACTTGTGGATGACTCGGACGCGGTCGCTCAGCGAACCTCCTTGAGCCCCTCGGTGAGCTCAATGTAGGTGCCCCAGGGATCCTGGATGAACGCGATCGAGATATTCAGCGCCGGTACTTTCGTGTACGGGCGATCGAGCTTGATGCCCATCCCTTCGAGCTTTCTGCAGAACGCTTCGAGCCCCTGCACCTCAAAGCCGATGTGGTCAAGCACGCGGCCTCGGGTGCCGGTGACGGGTGTCGCTGACTGCCCGAATGAGAGATCGACGCCCGGCAGGTTGGCCGTGGTGTAGACGCCGCGGGTTCCAGGCTTCGCGCCGAAAACCTTCACGTACCAGTCGCGCATCTCGGTCGCAGGTCCCGCGAAGTGGACGTGATGCAGCGCGATCGGGCTCGGATTGCTCTTTACCTCGAAGAACTGCACCTTCATGTCGTCCGGCCCCATCACGAACGCCGAGTAGCTGCCCTGCTCCTTGTTGAACGAGATGTCGTCGGTGACGACGTCACCCGCGCCGGCCTCCTCGCGCGTGACGATGGGGTAGCCCGCAGCCCTCGCCTTGTCCCGCATCTGGCGGACGTCTTTCACTGCGAACGCGATGTGATTGACGGTCGTCCCCTTCGTGCCACCCGAGGGCTTCTGCTCGCGCAGGAAGATCAGGACGTTGGGGAACATCACGATCTCGTTTGGGCTCGTACCGACCTTGACGGATCTGCCGCCCAGTGTGTCGATCCAGAACTTCTTCTGCGCCTCGATACTGGTGACGCTCAGATGGTGATGTCCGTAGACGATCGGTCCGTCTTTAGCGGCCAGCAGCTGTGCCGAGGCCGGGATACTTACCAGCATCACAAATCCGAAGACGAGCGCGGCGCGGCGCGCGTGAACAATCATCAATGTCATGGGCCGATTCTACCGGGCTCGGCCCTTGCGTGATCGCGACGATGATAGGATCGCCGTCCCGCCGATTCCGCGAATCTCCGAAGGAATGCGGCGATGACTCCGATCGAGATGGAAGAAGCGATCAAAAATCTCCAACTGCAGGCGGATCGAATTGAGCAATTTCTGCCAAATCTCGCGACCCGTGGCGAGCTGGTTGCCCAGATTCAGGATGCAAAACGACACGCGGTGATCTTGAACGAGGCTACCCGCGATCAGATCAAGCTGCTCGCGGAGAACCTCGCCCGCGTGGAGCCAACGATGGCGACGAAGCAGGATCTCAAGGAACTCGAACGGACCCTCAGCGGACAGATCGCACAGTTAGCGGGCCAAATTGCTACCCTGGCCGGGCGCCGGAAAAAGTAGACCACTTCGCCGATCTTCGGCGGCTATGCCGTCGCGTTCGTCGTCCGATGAGCCCGCAGGAACGATCGGATCTGGCGAACCGCGAGCGGAATCCGTTCCTTCGGCTCCTTCCACGGGAACATGCTCACCTCGGCGTTCGGCGCGAGCATCGCCGCTTCCATCGCGACCTTGTAGGGGTGTGCCGGGATGTCGTCCGGCAGGATGAGCACCGGCGTCTTACACTGCTTCACGAAGTCGCGCGACACCGACCAGACGAAGTCCGCAGGATTTTTGTACATCTTGGTCAGGAACTGTTCCACCTGCGTCATCGTCACGTCCGGGTGTTTCTTCACGTAGTCCGGTCCCCAGCCCTGCATGTTCGTATCGAACGTCAGCGTCGGATTCTCGACGCGGCAGCCACTTGGTTGCGCGAGGACAGCGGCGACGACGCGGTTGGGGGCGCGTTCGAGGAGGTTCCAGATCAATGGGCCGCCGATGCAGAAGCCCATCACCATGAACTTGTCGATGCGGAGGTGATCCATGAGGCCGATCTGGTCGTCGCTGAAGGCGTCCCACGGCCGATCGATTTCAAGCGGCCCGCTCGACTGTCCGGTGTTAGCGGTGCGGAGGTCCGCGCCGATGCAGCGGTACTCGCCCTTGAACTCGCTGATCGTGTCGAACGGATTCGTCAGCCCGGAGATCGTCGAACCGCCCAGGCCGCCCCCCGAAATGAGCATCAATGGGAAGCCCGAGCCCCACTCCTGGTAATGGATGCGCACCTTGCCGCGTTCGTAGAACTTGCCGGCGGACGCGGCCTGGTTGTTCTGCTGTGCGAGGACGGGCGGCACGGCGGCCATGGCGGCTGCGGCGGCGCCGGTCTTCAGGATCTTGCGTCTTGTCTCATCGACCATGGCGACCTCCTCGTGTGGGCACTCTTATACACCCGAACGGCCGGTCACCGCTTCTTCTTCGATGATTTCCTGGCGGGCTTCTTCGACGCGGCGGCGACCTCTACGGCGCGCTTCGCCCAGGTCACCAGCATGGGCGCATCTTCGACGACCCCAATCGGCACCGCGTAATACGGCATCGTCATCGCGCGGTCCGAATAGGGCTTGAACGGCCGAGAGCCCGCCTGCTCATAGTCGCCCCGATTCGAGTCGTCGGTTTTGAAGTAAAGGACGTCCGACGCCAGGATGCCGAAGAACACATCTCCGGCATACAGCCCGACGCCGCCGAACATCGACCGGTCACGAAGGCCGGGCAGCGCCGCGAGTTGGTCGCGCACGAACTCGCGAAAACCGCCGCTGACGCGCATGGACTTGAGACGACCGCGAGCGACTTGCTTCTCCGGTACCTTCGTCATGCCGTGGATGGTAAACCGTTTCGGATTACGGCTTGATGCTCGTCATTGCGCATCGCGCCTTCGGCAATGGAGCATTTCGATGTAAGCCCCGCTAAAATAGCGTGCTCGTGTCTCAAAAGCTCTGGTGGCTGGCCGGCATCTTCACTCTGGCCATCGTTCCCACCGCGTACGCCCAGGATGAAGAACCACTGTTAGCGTCGCCGGCATCAGCGCCAGCCGCGTTCGCGCTTCCCGCCGACTTCGAGGGGCCGGCACCTCCGGTGGCTCCGGCGGTCATCACGCGCGATGAGTCCGGCCGCGCGACGATTCGTGCTGTCCGCGTCGCGACCCCGCTAAAAATTGACGGTGCGCTCGACGAGCCGCTCTACAGCAGCGTGACGCCGATTTCAGATTTCATTCAGCAGGAGCCGCGCGAGGGTGAGCCGGCCACGGAGAAGACCGAAGTCTGGCTGGCCTTTGACGACAACAACGTCTACGTGTCGTTCCGCTGTTGGGAGAGCGAACCGGGCCAGATGATTGCCAACGAGATGCGCCGCGACGGTCCGAACATGTGGCAGGGGAACGACATCGTCACCTTCATGTTCGACACCTTTTACGATCGCCGCAACTCCGTCAACTTCGTCACCAACGCACTCGGCGCACGCCAGGACGGACAGGTCACCAACGAGCGGCAGTGGAATGGCGACTGGAACACGGTGTGGGAGGTGCGGGCCGGCCGCTTTGAAGGCGGCTGGACCGTCGAAGTGGCCGTGCCATTCAAGTCGCTTCGCTATCGACCCGGCCGCGCGCAGGTCTGGGGTTTCAACGCGTTCCGCACCAATCGATGGAAGAACGAGGTCTCGTTCGTGACGCGCGTTCCGGCCGCGCGCGGGCAGTCGGCGCTGTATCAAGGATCAGTTGAGGCGACCGTGGTCGGCCTCGAGGTTCCATCGGGATCGAGAAACCTCGAGGTCAAGCCGTACGCGATTTCCGATCTCACGACGAATCGCGGGTCGGGGGTGTCCAATGATGTGAGTGGCGATGTTGGGCTCGACGTGAAGTATGGATTGACGCAGAACCTGACCGCGGACTTCAGCTACAACACCGATTTTGCGCAGGTCGAGGCCGACGAGCAGCAGGTCAACCTGACGCGCTTTAGTGTGTTCTTCCCCGAGAAACGCGATTTCTTCCTCGAGAATCAGGGATTGTTTGCCTTTGGCGGGGCCGCCGCGGGTGGATTTTCCGCCGCCAACAGCGACGTGCCGATCCTGTTTTACAGCCGCCGAATCGGGCTGAATGATGGGCAGCCCGTGCCGATCATTGCCGGCGGGCGGACGACGGGGCGCGTCGGACGCTACAGCCTGGGCCTCGTCGACATGCAGACCGCGGACGATCGAGGAGTGCGGTCGACGAATTTTTCGGTCGTGCGTGTCAAACGCGATCTGCTCCGCCGCAGTAGCGTCGGCCTGCTGCTCACGGGCCGATCGATCGGGCAAAGCGGCGCCGGCACCAACGGCGTCTACGGTTTCGACGGCACGTTTGGCTTTTTCGACAATCTGAACATCAACACGTACTGGGCCCGCTCGCGCACGGACGGGCGCGCGGGAAATGAGCTCAGCTACCGCGGCCAGCTTGATTACAACGGCGACCGATATGGTGCGCAGCTCGAGCACCTTGCAGTCGGCGACGATTTCAACCCGGAGGTCGGCTTCCTGCGGCGGCGCGACATGCGACGCAGCACGGGACTCTTCCGGTTCAGCCCGCGGCCAAAACGGATTGCCCCGGTGCGCAAGTTCCTCTATTCAGGCTCCGTCGACTACATCACCAACGGCAGGGGCCGCCTCGAGACTCGCGAGTCGAACGGCGAGTTCGGGATCGAGTTCCAGAACAGCGATCGCCTGGATGTCATTGTCACGGACAGCTACGAGTTTTTGCCGCGTCCGTTTGAGATCACGCCCGACATCACGTTGCCTGTCGGCGGCTATCGTTTCGATAACGTTCACGTCCAGATGAATCTTGGACAGCGTCGGAAGATGAGCGGTCAGTTTGCGATGGATCGCGGCAGCTTCTACAACGGCCACAAGACGACAGTCAGTTTGAGCCGCGGCCGGATGAATGCAGGATCGCGCTTGTCCCTCGAGCCCGCCTATCTGCTCAACGTCGTTGACCTGCGCGAGGGCTCATTTACAAGTCAGCTCGTCGGCTCACGGGTCACCTACACAATGACGCCCATGATGTTTACGAGCGCCCTGCTGCAATACAACTCGAGCAGCCATTCGATCAGCGCCAACGTGCGACTTCGCTGGGAATACCGTCCCGGCAGCGAATTCTTCGTCGTCTACAACGAGGACCGGGACACGCTCGCACGCCGCTTTCCGGAGCTGTCCGGTCGCGCGCTGATCCTCAAGATCAATCGCTTGTTTCGACCGTGAGTGTCTTCACAGACACGGCGACGTGACGCCGCCGTTCCGCGGCGCTCATTTGAGTTCGACGGCCAGCCGCTCCACCGCCTGGTCGGTGGCGTTCTCTTCGCTGTGCGTCTCAGCTCCTGACATCCTGACGTCACCGAACCGTGCTCGCAACTGTGGCGTCAGATTGACGACGACGCGTTCGCGCACGTGCTGATGCAGGCCGCCCTTTTCGTGCGGTCCGTATCGGACACGCAGCACCCGCACCTGTTCGTTCTCGAACTCCACCCTGTAGTGCTCGGCGTCCGCCGTCACCGGGTCGATCGCCGGCAGCACCAGCGGCGGCGCCCTCGGGGTGTTCTTCAGCTCGATCTCAACGATTTCGATCGGGTGGTCGGTGGCGTTGGCGATCGCGTACGGCGCGCCCGTCGGATCCCACCGCACCTCGCCCGCCTTGACGTCGATATCTTCCTTCTTGGCGGCGGCGGTGAACGTCATGCGTCCGGCGTCGCGGAACACCAGCACGCGGTTCCTCGGATGTTCGAGCGGCCCGGCGGATTCGTGAGGCTGCAGTGTGAACTGGCGCACGCGCGCCAGAGGATGATCGAGCTTGACGTCGTCGCTCGCCGTCTGCGCGGAGAGTCCGGCCGCGGCGAGCGCGACGAACACGATGCGCCACACGGACGTCTGCATGCGATGCTCCTGTTTCGAGGACGGGCTCAAAACTTCGCGAGGCCCTCGGTCAGCTCGATCGTTGTGCCCCACGGATCAGTCAGCTCGGCCGATGCGAACGCCCGATTGCGCGTCGTGCTGTACGGCTGGTCGAGCTTCACGCCGTTGGCTTCCAGTTGCTGGCAGAACGCCTCGAGATGTTGAACCTCGAAGCCGATGTGATCGAGCACGTGGCCTTTCGTTGGCTCGATGGGGAGCCGGGTCTGCGAGATGCGCAGGCGTACGCCTGGCAGGTCGTCGCCAAGGCCCGATCCGGGGCCGCCGCCCATCAGCGTCGCGCCGAACATCTTTTGGTACCACAGGAACATTTCCCACGGAACCACCTGATGCTCGCGATCCTTCGGCGGCGCGTCGTTGACGAAGGTGTGAAGGTGCAGCTCGCCAGCGGGCGCCGTGAGGGTTCGGCTCTGCGCGACTTCGAACATCAGACCGTCCGGACTGAAAAAGAAGGACCGGCCCTTGGCGTTGTGAAAATCTTCGATGCGATAGCCGGCGGCCTTGAATCTCTCGTAGGCCTCGTCGTAGTTCTTCACGTTGAAGCCGGCGTGATTCACCATGCTCATTTCCAGGCCATCGTCGGGGCAGCCACAGAAGACCTGTGTGCGCAGGGTTCCCAGCGGCTTCGGATTCCCGGGCGTCAGAAGGATGAGGACCCCGGGGAACTTCATCGCGTCGGTGTCGCCGACCTTGATCGCGGTTCCCCCCAACAGCGTGAAGAATCGTTTGTTCGCCTCGACGTCCTTGACGACCAGATGCAGATGGCCCATCGCCACGCCCATCGCGTTGGGATGCTCCGTCTGCGCCGACGCGGCACCGACGGTCGACGCAAGTACCGCCAGAACCGAGAGGAAACGCTTCATGTTCGACACCTCGTCAATTGGATGATGCTTTCAGTTCGCTTGCCCGCAGCAGCAGCATGCCGTCGTGCGTGGTGACGTCACCAGCAACGGTCACGGTGCGGCCGAGGTACGGCACGACCTTGGCGTTGTTGTTCGCGACCAGCGGACCGGTCAGTTGGTACAGCTTTCCATCTGCCGTGAGCAGCCCCGGCGGATTGCCTTCCCACTTCACGTCGCCAATCGCGCAGACGTATCCCGCCTTGCCGACGTTGTTCTTGTTCTGCAGGTAGCACGAGACCGACACCACTTCGCCAGTCACGGTGACGGGGGCCGCGAGCGCCGGACTGGCTGCGCCGATGCCGGACACGAGGATGAACGCCGTCAACTGTCTCTTCATCGTTCGCTCCTCCGCCTCACGCCGTCAGCGGTCGCGGTTGGCCGAACCTGGCCAATATCCTGACCGCATCGCCGATGTCCTTGACGTCGCGCAGATTGCCGAACACCGTGCGCGCGCGATCGCGCTGCGCGTTATCGACCTTCTTGAACGCGCACACGCGTTCGAACTTCGCACGCAACTGCTGGTCGGTCTGCCGGGGATGCTCGGTCTCGCCAATCACGCGCGCGCCTTTGTAGCTGTCCCAGACGCGCACATCCCCGGTGTTCTTCCGGATCGTCACGCGCATCGGGCCGAGCCCGTTCCACTCCCTGACCTCGACCACGGTGGTCTTGTCCATGATCGCGCGGGCCGCCGGATCGAGGATTTTCTCTGGCGTGAACGAATCCAGGTAGATGTCGCCGTCGATCAACGCCCTCGCCAGCAGGAACGGCATGCTGTGGTCGGCGGTTTCGCGGTTCCGTGGATCCCATTTCGGCGCGTCGCCGATTTCCCCGAGGCCGATCGAGTTCATGTCGAGTTGAATCGCCGCGATCTCGTCAGGCTTCGCCCATGCGCGCATCTCCGGGATCAACTCGAGCGTGCCCTGCGACGAGTCTTCCGCGGGGCGAAGCTTGAACCAGTTGCGCTCGATCGCGAGCTTCTCCTGTACGGGCAGCGTGAACTCGCGCGTCGGACCGTTACGCGACCACAGACCTCCGCGGCCCTCGAACGGTTGTGGCGGACCCGTCATGCCTTCGCGGGCCAGCAATGCACCCCACACGCCGCACTTGGTCGCCTCCGCACTGCGCGCGTCTTTCCACATCGACATGGCGCCGACGCCCTTGTTCAACGCCACGTGCGGCGTCAGCGCGATCGTCAAGGCGTTCGCGAGCCGATCCTCATCGAGCTTCATCAGCTTACCGACCGCCATCGCGGCCTGGATCGGTTCGACGGGCCCGAACCCGATCGGCACGAGCGACACTTCATAGCCGATCGCGATCGACGTCATCACCTCGAGGCCGGTCGAGTGCAGCGCTTCCCCCACCGCCAACGCTGCCGGAATCAGATTGCTCGTGTGGCCGGGATTGTCGTTGAAGTCGCAGACCCGCACTTGTATACCGTTCGCAAACGCCGCCAGCTCCGGCGTCGTCGAAATCCCGTAGCCGAAGACCGTCGACTTGAGCGAGACGCCTTGCGCCTGCTGCGCCACGCGGGCCGCAATCCGCGACGGCTCTTCCTCGAAGCCCGAGATGATCGAGGCGATAGTGTCGATCATCGTCCGGTTGATAGCGTTCACGACCGGCTCGGTGAGCCGCGACTCGTTGAAGTCGGTGACGAACTTCACGATCTGGCGGGTCGTGTCGTCCATTGGCCCGTTGCCGTGGAGTCGATTGGCCGTGTTCCTGTACCCGGGACC
>JACXTT010003017.1_pt1 | contig 26337 bp, 21 predicted proteins | sample 9270951 | NCBI WGS metagenome assembly JACXTT01 (sample SAMN15532306, study PRJNA645909) | rock metagenome | isolation source: weathered quartz diorite | place: Puerto Rico | collected 2017-06-21
CGCCGCGCCCGACGTGGAGGCGCTCGGGCCGTTGCTGTTCAACGACCTCGAGGGGCCCGTGGCGCGCCGGCATCCCGAGGTGCGATCGGCGCGCGAGCGGCTGCTCGCCAACGGCGCGGTGGCCGCCGTGATGTGCGGGAGCGGGCCGACGGTGGCGGGGCTCTTCGAATCGGCGCCGAGCGACCCCGAGCCCGGACTGGCCGTGCGGTCCGCGGGCCGCCTCAGGACGTGATGGTCCAGGTCCAGGTCGCGATGGCGGCGGCGGCGTTCTTGGCCGCGTCGTAGGTCTGGACCGAGAACACGTGGGTCCCAACGGCGAGGGCGCTCAGGAGCACGGTCGGAGTCGAGCAGAAGGCCACGAGCAGGTTCGCGCCGTCCAGCGCGCAACCGATCCCCTTGTCCGTGTCGAGCTTCTCGTTCGCCCCGATGGTGAACGTGATGCTCGTGCTGGTGGTGGTGCCGCCGTCGGGGATGGTCGAGCTGAGCGTCGTGATCGGGGGCGTCGTGTCGACCGTCCACTTGTAGCTCGTCGTCTTGCGGTTCGAGAGCGTGTCGAAGGCGGTCACCTTCAGCGTATGGCTGCCGTCCGTGAGGCCCGTCACGAAGTAGGCCCCCGTGGAGCAGTCCAAGGACGCGCCGGTGTCGAGCTGGCAGGTGATGGCGCCGGAGGTGGGCTCGCTCGCCTGGAACCAGAACGTCGCGCTCGTCACGTTCCAGTCCGAGAGCGGCGATTCCTGGAAGAGCACGAACGGCCCGACGTGGTCCTCGTTCACGAGCGACTCGGCCGTTGGGTCGCTCTTGACCCCGCCCGCGTCGACGGCCCTGACCTGGAACTCCCACAGCCCATCCGACTGGTTGGGGTAGGCGATGGGGCTCGAGCACGGCGAGAATCCCGTGGGGCTGCTCTGCCCGTACAGGGCCAGCTGGCATTCGAACGTCACGCCGGGGGTCTGGCTCGTGAACTTGAAGGTCATCTTGCGCACCTTCGTGTGCGCCGGCGGCGCGGAGGTGATCGTGACGTCCGGCCCCGTGCCGGTGATCGTGAAGTCCCTGGTGTCGGGCGTCGGATCGGTCACGCCGAGCTCGTTCGTCCCCTCGACCTCGAACGTGTAGCTCCCGTCCCCGAGTGGTCCCTCCAGCACGGAGCCGCCGTTGCACGGGGTCCACGGCCCCGGCACGCCGTTGGTGTCGATCCGGCACTGGTAGGTCGAGAACCGAGACTGGGAGAAGTACGTGAACGCGGCGGCCCGGTCGTCCAGCGCCCCCACCGGCCCGCTGATGATCGTGGTATCCGGGGTCGGCTCCGCCTTGAGCGCCGCGAGCTGCGTCTGGAGGTCCGATTCGGTCTGCGCGTAGTTCGGGTCACCGTCGTGGTTCACCATCTCCCAGGGATCGGCGGTGAGGTCGTACAGCTCCTTCTCGCCCGTCAGGGAATCGATGTACTTGTACTGGGACGTCACGAGGCCCCACGACGAGGGTGCGTCCGACGCGGTGAACGTGAGCAGGTCGGGCAGGCAGGGATAGGAGATCCCCTCGCACTCCTCGAAGAGTAAGCCGTCGCGCACGCTCGTCTGTTGCTGGGTGAGGAGCGGCACGAGCGACACACCGTCGGCGCCCCATTTGAACCCGACGACATCGGCGATCGTCGCCGCGATGTCGACGTTCTCGACGAGCGCCGCGGAGGTGAACGGCTGGTTCTCGGGCACGAGCGCCGGGTACCGGATGATGAAGGGGACGTTGATCGCCGGCTCGTAGGGGTCGCGCTTCAGCCACCGCCGGTGCTCCCCGTAGAGGACGCCGTTGTCGGAGATGTAGAAGACGAGCGTGTTGTCCTCGCGGGTCCCCAGGGAGTTGAGGATCGTCGCCATCGAGTTGTCCAGGCACTGGACGGCCGTCGTCATGTCGTGGTGGATGCCGTCGATGTACTGCACCTCGGAGGGGCTGAGCGCCGGCCGGGCGATCCAGGCGGGCTTTGCGTCGGTCTGGGTGTCCTCGTCGTAGTTCGGAGGCCGGTACGGGTCGACGAGGTTGCCGAAGCACCGGTCGTCCCTGGCGGGAAGGTGCGGGCTGGTGGGCGTGTACATCGCGAAGAAGGGCTGGGTGTCCGGGGTCGAGGCGATGAACGCCGTCGTGAAGTTCGCCAGGATGTCCGTGGTGTAGCCGGTGAAGTGGGTCCAGGTGCCGTCCACGTTCAGGAACGGGTTCTTGTAGGCGTAGTTCGAGGGCGGCACGCTCGAGCAGACCCATTGGTCGAAGAAGGGCTGCGGCGTGCACGGCTCGCTGTTCAGGTACTTGCCGGTGAGGCTCGTCGCGTAGCCCAGGTCGTGCAGGGCCTCGACGAAGGTCGGACGGGCGAGCGGGGCCGTGTTCGAGTCGACGCCGGTGTGGTGCTCGTACAGACCGGTCAGGATCTGGGCGCGCGACGGGCAACACAGGGAGTTGTTCACGTACCCGCGGGTGAACAGCACGCCCTTGTTCACGAGCTGGGCGTAGACCTGCGGCATGAGCGTGCTGTTGAACGTCGACCACGCCTGGTCGTCGCTCACCAGCAGCAGGATGTTCGGGAGCGTCGCCCCGGTCTTCGAGCGATGTGCCGGCGCCGCGGTAGCAGCCCGCACGACTGGCTCGGCGATGGCCGCCGGGATGGAGAGGGACGCGAGGATCAGGCTGGCGGCGACAGCCCGAACCAGCCGTGCGACGCAGGGTATGGGCGTGTCCTGGTGACGCATCATCCTCAACCTGGTGCTCGATGGGCGGCCACGGGGCGGGTGTCGCGGAATGCTAGGTGGGGGTCCGCGGATGGGTCAAGCGAAACGCGAAACTCCGTCACGCGTGCTGGCTGGCCCCCCGCGACTCGAACGCGGATTTCCGGGACCAAAACCCGGCGTCCTGCCAATTGGACGAAGGGCCATTCGTTCGGCCGGCCATCACGATACTGCCATAATGCCTGCCGTTGGCCTCGGAGCGTCTACCCCGTCGTCTGGCCGTGGTCGTCCTGGCCGCCGGACTCGGCAAGCGCATGAAGTCGGCGCGGCCGAAGGTCCTGCACGAGGTCTGCGGACGCCCCAGCCTCTGGCACGTCCTGCGGGCCGCCGCTGCGATCCGGCCCGAACGGCTCGTCGTCGTGGTGTCGAAGGAGCGGTCCGACGTCTCCGACGCGGTCGCGACCTGGAGCCTTCGCCCCGCGCCGGCGTTCGTCGATCAGGGGGAGCCCCTGGGGACGGGACATGCGGTCGCGGCCGCGAAGAAGGCGACCTTCGGCGCGGCCGACGTGCTGGTGCTGGCCGGCGACGACCCCCTCGTGACGGCGGGCGACCTCCGGCGCCTGCTCGCGTCGCACCGGCGGTCCGGGGCGGCGGCCACGATCGGCACGGCACTACTGGCCGACCCCACCGGGTACGGGCGGGTCATCCGCCGGGGGAATGAGCTGGTCGAGATCGTGCAGGAGGTGGACGCCACGGCCGAGGTCCGTCGGGTCCGTGAGGTCTCGACCCTCGTCTACGCGTTTCGGCGCGACGCCCTGTACCGCGTGCTCCCGAAGGTCGGCCGCGCGAACCGCCAGCGCGAGTACTACCTGCCCGACGTCATCTCCCTGCTGAAGGCCGGGGGCGAACGGGTCGGCGCGGTGACCATGGACTTCGGCGGCGCGATGGGGCTCAACTCGCGCGGCGGGCTCGCGGACGTGTCCCGCGTGATGCGTGCCCGGATCGTCGCCGCGCACGAGGCGAACGGCGTGACCTTCATCGATCCGGCGTCCGCCTTCGTCGACATCGACGTGCGCATCGGTGCCGAGTCGGTCGTCGGGGCGCTCACGTTCCTCGAGGGCGCCACCCGAATCGGTGCCGCGTGCTCGGTCGGGCCCTCGACGCGGATCGTGGACTCCACCGTCGCCGACGGCGCGGAGGTGACCTTCTCGATCGTTCGCGGGTCCCGCGTCGGACGCGACGCCTCCGTCGGGCCCTTCGCGAGTCTCCGCCCCGGCACCGTCATCGAGGAGGGCGCGAAGGCCGGCACGTTCGTCGAGCTGAAGGCCACACGCGTGGGGGCGGGGAGCAAGGTCCCGCACCTCTCCTACATGGGCGACGCCACGATCGGGCGGGGCGTCAATATCGGCGCCGGATCCATCACGTGCAACTACGACGGCTACGACAAGCGCCGGACCGTGATCGGCGATGAGGCGTTCGTCGGCTCCGATACCATGTTGATCGCGCCGGTCACGATCGGCCGGCGGGCGTGGACGGCGGCGGGCTCGGCCGTTTCGAAGGACGTCCCGCCGGGGGCGCTCGCGGTCGAACGGGCCGAGCAGCGGGCGGTGCGGGGCTACGACGAACGCAAGCGCCGGGCACACGGCGGGCGCGCTCCGGGCGGCGGCGCGGGGAAGGGAGGACGGAACCGTGGCTGATGGGACGGACCGGGAACTCGTCACCAAGAAGCGGATGATGGTCTTCGCGGGGACGGCGCACCCGCAGCTCGCGGCGGAGATCGCCGAGCATCTGGACATCTCGCTCTCCGAAGCAAGGATGTCGCGCTTCTCCTCGGGGGAGATCTACTTCCGGGCGAACGACAGCGTCCGGGGCGCCGATGCCTTCGTCATCCAGACCCACGCGAGCCCCATCAACGAGGCGATCATGGAGCAGCTCATCATGCTCGACGCGCTCAAGCGCGCCTCGGCCAAGCGCATCACGGCCGTGATCCCCTACTACGGTTACTCGCGGCAGGACAAGAAGGCGCTCGCGCGTGAGCCCATCTCCGCGAAGCTCGTCGCCGATCTGCTGTCCTCGGCCGGCGCGAACCGTGTGGTGACCGCCGACCTGCACTCCGGCCAGATCCAGGGCTTCTTCGACTTCCCCGTCGACCATCTGACGGCGCTCCCGCTCCTTTCGGAGTACCTGCGCAACGACGTCAAGGTGAGCGAGGACATCGTCGTGGTGGCGCCGGACGCCGGGCGCGTCAAGACGGCCGAACGGCTCCGCGAATACCTGCACGCCGACCTCGCGTACATCTACAAGCGCCGGTCGCGGCACGAAGCGCACAAGATCGAGGAGATGGTCGTGGTCGGCAAGGTCGCCGGCAGGCCGTGCGTGCTGATCGACGACATGATCGACACCGCGGGAACGATGACCGACGGCGCCCGGGCGCTCGCCGAGCAGGGCGCCTCGGAGATCTACTGCGCCGCCACACACCCGGTCCTTTCGGGCAAGGCCGTCCAGCGGATCGCGGAGTCTCCGATCAAGGAGACGGTGGTTACCAACACGCTTCCCATCCCCGAGGAGAACATGCAGGTGCTGGGCGACCGGCTTCGGGTGCTGTCGATCGCCCCGATCATCGCGAAGGCCCTGCTCGCGGTCTTCGAGGACGAGTCGGTCTCCGAGATCTTCCGGGGTGAGAACCAGCCCTAGCCCGGTACAATCTCTGGCCGATCCCTCGGACCATCATCGGAGCGGCGGCATGGAAGAGCACTTGACGGCTGAGGCGCGCGCGGGGACTGGCAAGGGCGTCGCCCGCAAGGTGCGGGCGGCCGGCCGGGTCCCGGCGGTCGTCTACGGACACGGCATCCCGCCGGTGCACGTGAGCATCGACGCCAAGGACCTGTACCACGTCCTGCACACCGCCGCGGGCGCGAACGTGCTGATCGACCTCGCCGTCGGCAAGGACCGCATGCTCGCGATGCCGCGAGAGATTCAGCGCGATCACCTGCAGGGCCGCTTCATCCATGTGGACTTCCTGCGCATCGCCCGCGACGAGAAGATCGCGGTCGAGGTTCCCATCCACATCGTGGGCGAATCCCACGGCGTGAAGGAGGGTGGGGTCGTCGAGCACCACCTCTGGACGTTGCACGTCGAGTGCTTCCCGCAGGATGTGCCGGCGGCCATCGAGGCCGACATCTCGGCCCTCGGGATCAACGAGTCCCTTCGCGTGAACGAGCTCCTCGTTCCGGCGACGCTCACGGTTCTCTCGGCGCAAGAGGAGACCGTCGTGTCGGTCGTCACGCCGCAGATCCTGAAGGTCGAGGAGGCCGCGCCGGCCGAGGAGGCCGCCGAGGAGGTTGCCGCCGCGGAGGGAGCCGAAGAGGCTCCCGCCAAGGAATCGGGCGAGGCCGAGGGCTAGCGCTCGCATGCGGGACGCCGGCCCCTGGCTCGTCGCCGGGCTCGGCAACCCCGGAGAGCGATACTCGCGAACGCGCCACAACGCGGGTGCGATGGTCGTCGAGGAGCTGTGCGCCCGGCTGGGCGTGCGCCTGCGGAAGGTTCGGATGCTCCCGCTCGCCGCCGCTGAGGCCCGTCATCGGGACGAGTCGCTCCTGCTCACGACACCCGGCGCCTTCATGAACGAGAGCGGCCCACCGCTCGCCTCCTTCGCCCGCCGGCGGGGCGTCCCGCTCGATCACGTGATCGCCTGCCACGACGAGATCGACCTGCCACTCGGAGCCCTTCGGATCAAGCGCGGTGGCTCGACGGCCGGCCACCACGGCCTTGACTCGATGGTGCGCGGGTTCCGGTCACCGGACTTCTACCGCGTGCGGTTGGGGGTCGGACGTCCTCGGCACCGCGAGCAGAACATCGACTTCCTGCTCGAGCCGTTCGCAAGATCGGACCTCGACGCGGCCGAGTCGCTGGTGCGTGACGCGGCCGACGCGGTGCTCTCGCTCGTGAGCGAGGGCCTTGATGCGACGCGCGAGGGCTACACTAGGTCCGGGGTCCGAGACCCCTAGGAACGCGACAAACCGCTGGTAGAGGCCTGGTCGGCGCGACCGAGGCCTCTTCGCGCTGTTCGGGAGGCCCAGGCGAACGTGATCACCGAGGAACGAGCGACGATCCTGGATCGGGCCGCGGATTCACCGCCGATGCGGCGGCTCCTCGCCTCGCCCGGCCCGGTGCGAACCGCGGTCGCAGCCGCCCCCGGGCATGCGCTGGTCGCGGCGGCCCTCGCCCATGCGCTGGACGCGCCGGTCCTCGCCGTCACCCACGAGCCCCGTGCAGCCGAGTCGCTCGCGGCGGGCGCCGGGCTGCTTCTGGGCTCCGATCGGGTCGTCACGTTCCCCGCGTCGGAGTCCCTCCCGTACGAGGGGATCAGCCCGGGGCCGCACGCGGCCGGCGAGCGGTCGCGTGCGGCCCACCTCATCCGAACCGCCTCGGGCCCCTTCGTCGCGGTGGCCCCCGTCCTGGCCGCGATCCAGGGCCTCAGCCCGGACCTCGGAACGCACGAGCCGCTCGGGCTTCGCGCGGACGAGGTCGTCGCGCTCGAGGACCTCGTCTCCCGCCTCGTGCAGCTCGGCTACGAGCGTTCCGACCTGGTGGAGCATCGGGGCGAGTTCGCCCTTCGCGGCGGGATCGTGGACGTGTTCCCCTCGACCGCCCGCCGCCCGGTCCGCGCCGAGTTCGACGGCGACCGGGTGGAGTCGCTTCGTTCGTTCTCGCCGGCCACCCAGCTCTCGACCGGGCCGATCGACGCCGTGGACGTGCACCCGAGCCGCGAGCTGATCGTCACGGACGACGTCCGCGCCCGCGCCGAGGCGGCGCTCCCCGCGTACCGGGGCCACCTCCGCGCGACCCTCGAGCGGCTTGCGAACGGGCTCGCGTTCGAAGGGATGGAGCAGGCGATCCCGCTCCTGCACGACCGGCTGCCGCTCCTGCCCGACCTCCTGCCGGCCGGCGGCTGGGTCGTTGTGTCCTCGGCCCCCCGCACCATGGACCGCGGCCGGCGGATCCGGGAGGAGGCCGACGCCCTCGCCGAAGCGTCGGGCTGGCCGGGGCCCCGCGTGGTGCGTGATCCCGACGTCGCGCTCGGGTCGCGTCAGCGCGTCGACGCGACCGAGCTGAGCGGACCGGACGCCATCGATCTCGGCATCCACGCGTGGGATCGTCCCGGCCGCACCGAGGAGATGGTCGCCCGGGCGCGCGAGCTCGCGCAGGGCGGGGCGTCCGTGATCCTGGCGGCGGAGGGCCGCGGCTCGCTCGAGCGCGCGACCGAGGTGCTGAGACCGGACACGCCGTCCACCCGCGTGCAGGCAGATGTCGCGGAGGGCTTCTGGTTCGCTCCGGACCCGGACGCGCCTGCGCTCCTCGCGCTGCTCACCGAGGAGGACCTGTTCGGCCGGCGCAGGCACACCCGCGCCGCGCCACGACTCTCCCGTCGCCGTTCGGAGGGCGTCGCGGTCGAGCTCACGCCCGGCGACCTGGCCGTCCATCGCGTCCACGGCGTGGGCCGTTACCTCGGGATGGTCCGCCGGGCCGTGGCCGGTGCCGAGCGCGACTACCTCCTGCTCGAGTACGCCGAGGGCGACAAGCTGTACGTGCCCTCCGATCAGGTCGGCGTCGTGGCGAAGTACCTCGGCGGCGAGGCCCCGCGCCTGCATCGGCTGGGTGGAACCGATTGGGTCCGCGCCACCACGAGGGTCCGCCGAGCCGTCCGCGACATGGCCGGCGAGCTCGTTCGGCTGTACTCGGTGCGCCTGTCCGTGCCGGGCCACGCGTTCGCCACGGATGCCCCGTGGCAGGCGGAGCTGGAGGACGCGTTCCCGTTCGAGGAGACGCGGGATCAGCTCGGCGCCATCGAAGAGGTCAAGCGCGACATGGAGGATCCCAAGCCGATGGACCGGCTCATCTGCGGCGACGTCGGCTACGGGAAGACCGAGGTGGCCGTGCGTGCTGCCTTCAAGGCGGTCATGGACGGCAGGCAGGTGGCGGTGCTCGTCCCCACGACGCTCCTCGCCGAGCAGCACTTCGTCACCTTCTCCGAGCGGTTCGCGCCCTTCCCCGTGAAGGTCGCCATGCTCTCGCGCTTCGTGTCGCCCGACGAGCAGGCGGCCACGATCGCCGCGGCCGCGAGCGGGGCCGTCGACGTCGTGATCGGGACCCACCGGCTCCTCTCCTCCGACGTGACGTTCAAGGACCTCGGGCTCCTGGTCGTGGACGAGGAGCAGCGGTTCGGCGTGACGCACAAGGAGCGGATGAAGAAGCTTCGAACGAGCGTCGACGTGCTCACCATGACGGCCACGCCCATCCCTCGCACGCTCGAGATGTCGCTCGCCGGGATCCGCGACATGAGCGTCGTGGATACGCCGCCGGAGGACCGACAGCCGGTGCTCACCTACGTCGGTCCGTTCGACCAGGAGATGGCGCTCGGAGCGGTCCGACGCGAGCTGCTGCGCGGCGGGCAGGTCTTCTGGGTCCACAACCGGGTCGAGACGATCGAACGCGCGGCGGGCGAGCTGCGGTCCAAGCTCGGCCCCGACGCGCGTGTCGCGGTCGCGCACGGCCAGATGGACGAGGAGCGCCTGGAGCGCGTGATGCTCGAGTTCTGGGACCGAAGCGCCGACGTGCTCGTGTGCACGACGATCATCGAGAGCGGGCTCGACGTGCCGTCGGCGAACACCCTCGTCGTGGAGCGGGCCGACCGGCTCGGCCTCGCGCAGCTCTATCAGCTCCGGGGCCGCGTCGGCCGAAGCGCGGAGCGGGCGTTCGCGTACCTGTTCTTCTCGCCGCAGGCGCGGCTCACCGACGAGGCGCACGAGCGACTCGGGGCGATCAGCCGGTTCACCGCGCTCGGCTCGGGCTTCTCGATCGCGATGAAGGACCTGGAGATCCGCGGCGCGGGCAACCTGCTCGGCGCCGAGCAACACGGACACATCGCCGCCGTCGGATTCGACACCTACCTGCGCCTGCTCTCCGAGGCCGTCGCCGAGATGAAGGGCGAGCCCATGCCCGCGGAGCGTGAGGCGCGGATCGACCTGCCCGTCAAGGCCTTCATCCCGCCCGACTGGATCGGGCAGGAGGCTCTTCGGCTCGAGCTGTACCGGCGCATCGGGACCGCGCGCGATCACGAGGAGCTTGCGGGCGTGGCCGAGGAGGCGACCGACCGGTTCGGCGCGCTCCCGCCGCCGGTCATGTCCCTCTTCGCCGTCGCCTCCCTCAAGCTCGCGTGCCTCGCCCTGGGCATCGAGGAGGTCTCGACCTTCCGCACGCAGGTTCGCGTCAAGCCGGTGGACGACGGGCTCGGCCTCGAGGTGGCTGAGGCGGTCGGTGGCGCGTCGTACCATCCCGCGACGAGAACGCTCAACCTCGAGCCTCCCGTGAACCTCGGCGGCGAAGCGCTCGCGCGGTGGGTCCAGGCCGCGCTCACCCCGTCCCTATAATCGCCCGCATGGCGCCGCCCGACCCAGCGTCGTCGGAGGGCCCGGTTCCTTCGAAGGAGGGCGGCCTGCGCCTCCTCGAGCTGCTGCGCGTCATGCACCGGCTCCGAGCCCCCGGAGGCTGCCCGTGGGACCGCGAGCAGACGCACCGCTCGCTCGCCCGCCACCTCCTCGAGGAGACGCACGAGACGCTCGACGCGATCGATTCGGGCGATCCCGAGCGGCTTCGCGACGAGCTGGGCGACGTGCTGCTCCAGGTCGTCTTCCACGCCGAGCTCGCGTCGGAGGAGGGGACGTTCGATGTGGACGACGTCGCCGCCGGCGTCGTGACGAAGCTGATCCGGCGTCATCCGCACGTCTTCGGCGACGTACAGGTGGGTTCCGCGGCGCAGGTCCTGGTCAACTGGGAGCGCATCAAGCAGGATGAGGAAGGCCGCGAGCACGGCGTCGACGACGAGATCCCGGCGACGCTGCCGGCGCTCGCGCGCGCGTCGAAGGTGCAGCGCCGCGCCGCCGGCTTCGGATTCGACTGGCGAACGCGAGCTGGCGCGGTGGCGAAGGTGCGCGAGGAGCTGGCCGAGCTGGAGGACGCGCCCACCGAGCGGCTCGAGGAGGAGCTGGGCGACGTCCTCTTCGCGGTCGCGGCGCTGGCGCGGCGCCTCAGCGTCGACCCCGAGACCGCGCTCCGAGGCGCGACGCGACGGTTCGCGGATCGGTTCGAGCGCATGCGGCGCGACGCCGACGCGGCCGGCATCGATCTCGGGACGCTCCACGAGGAGGAGCTGCTCGCGCGGTTCCGCGCTGCCCGCTAGCCCTGCCGAACATCCGAGCTCAGCCGCCGCTCCGGCCATACAATCGAACGGCACCCATGGCCATCATCGATGAGATCCGGGCGCGGGAGATCCTCGACTCACGCGGGAACCCCACGGTCGAGGTCGAGGTGCTGCTCGCCGACGGGACCACCGGGCGTGCCTCGGTGCCGTCCGGCGTGTCCACGGGCACGCACGAGGCGCTCGAGCGCCGGGACGGCGACGCCGCGCGCTTCGGCGGCCGTGGCGTGCTGCTCGCGGTCGCCGCCGTCGAGGAGACCATCGCGCCCGAGCTCGAAGGTGAGGAAGCGAGCGACCAGCGGGAGATCGATCGGCTCCTGATCGACCTCGACGGCACGGCCGACAAGCGCGCGCTCGGTGCGAACGCGATCCTCGGTGTCTCGCTCGCGACGGCGCGGGCCGCGGCCGGCTCGCTCGGCCTGCCGCTCTATCGATACCTGGGCGGACCGCAGGGGCACGTCCTTCCGGTGCCGCTCCTCAACGTGCTGAACGGCGGCGCCCACGCGGACAACGGCCTGGAGCTCCAGGAGTTCATGCTGGTCCCGATCGGGGCGGCCTCGTTCGCGGAGGCGATCCGCTGGGGCGCCGAGACCTTCCACGCGCTGAAGGCCAACCTCGCGTCGAAGGGCCTGGCCACGGGGGTGGGGGACGAGGGTGGGTTCGCGCCGGCCGTCGACACGGCGGGCCAGGCGCTCGAGCTCCTGGTACAGGCGATCGAGTCGGCGGGGCTCGAGCCGGGCGACGAGGTGGGCCTCGCGATGGACGCGGCCGCCTCCGAGTTCTTCCGTGACGACGCCTACCACCTCGAGGGCCGCGCCCGGACGGCGTCCGACATGATCGCCTTCTACTCGCGGCTCGTCGGCGACTACCCGATCATCTCGATCGAGGACCCGCTCGCCGAGGACGACTGGGACGGCTGGATGGCCATCACCGAGGCGCTGGACGAGCGCCTCCAGATCGTGGGCGACGACATCTTCGTGACGAACGCCGAACGCCTCGAGCGCGGGATCGACGAGGGCGTCGGCAACGCGATCCTCGTGAAGGTAAACCAGATCGGCACGCTCTCCGAGACGTTCGACGTGATCCGGCTGGCGAAAGAGTCGTCCTACGGCGTGGTCGTCAGCCACCGCTCGGGCGAGACGGAGGATACGACGATCGCCGATCTCGCCGTGGCCACGAACGCCGGACAGATCAAGGCCGGCGCGCCGTCCCGCGGGGAGCGGACCGCGAAGTACAACCAGCTCCTGCGGATCGAGGAGGACCTGGGGGAGACGGCGCGGTACGCGGGCCGCCAGCCGTTCGGCCGGCTGCCCGAGCCGGCCGAGGATGGTCCCGACGCAGACGAGGCAGAGGGACCGTGAAGCTCACCCCGAAGGCGGCGATCCTGTCCGTGGTCCTCATGGTCCTGCTCCTCTACACGATGGTGCCGCTGCGTTCCTACCTGGAGCAGCGGGCCCGGCTCACCCAGCTGCAGCAGCAGGGAAAGGCGCTGCTGCAGCAGCAGGCGAAGCTGCTCGGCCAGATCGCCCAGCTCCAGGACCCCGATTACCTGCAGCGGATCGCGCGAGAGTGTCTCGGCATGGTCCGCCCGGGCGAGATCGCCTTCATCATGGTGCCGAAGACGGAGGCGGCCGGGCTCCCCGGCTGCTGAGCCGTCCCGGCTACTCCTGCGAGATCGCCTGCAGGACGTCGAGCTTCGCCGCTCGGCGGGCCGGCATCGCGGCCGCGATCACGCCGAAGATCCCCGCCGCCACGACGTAGGACAGGAGCTGTCCGGCCGGAAGCGACAGCACCGTCACGCCCTGGCTCCGAAGCGCCTGGACCATCGCCCAACCGAAGAACACGCCCACGGCCAGGCCGAGGATCGCGCCGAAGACCGCGATGATCACCGCCTCGAACCGGATCATCGTGCGCACCTGCCGGCGCGCCATCCCCACCGCCCGGAGCAGGCCGATCTCGTGCGTTCGCTCGAAGATCGAGAGCGCGAGCGTGTTCACGATCCCGAAGAGCGCGATCACGATCGCGAGCCCGAGGAGCGCGGTGATGAGTCCGAGCAGCGCGTCGATCTGCTTTGCCTGGCTCGCGCGAAACTGCGCCTGGTTCTCGATCTTCACGTTCGGGAACGCGGCGGAGACCTTCGCGACCGCGGCGCTCGCTGCAGCCGCGCTCGTCCCCGGAGCCTTGGTGGCGAGCACGATCCCATCGAGCTGTCCGGTGAAGTTCTCCTGGAACGTGGAGAGCGAGACCACGTAGTTGCCCAGCAGCCGGTTGTCCGTGTAGATCCCGACGATCGTGAGCTGCGCGTCCCCGGTGCGCGCGAACTGTACGGGCACGGCGGTGCCCACCTTCCAGCCGTTGTCCTTCGCCGTCTTCGTGTACACGAGCAGGTCCCCAGCCCCGAGCGCATCGATGCTCCCCGACTGCATGCCGAGGGAGAGCACTCCGGGAAGTTGCGAGGGATCGACGGCCGCCATCTGCTGCGTCCGACCCAGGTAGCCGAATGCGCCCTGGCGGAACGAGGCGACGTCCGCGAAGGCGCCCGAGTCGCGGAGCCCCTGCGCGACGCCCTGGCTGAACCCCGTGAACTGCGGCGAGGTCACGATGTAGTCGGCCTTCAGCGTCTGCTCGAGCGCGCGCGTCGAGGAAGCCTTGATCGAGGCGGCGAAGATGCTGACGAAGCCGACCAGCCCGAGGCCGATCATGAGCGCGGCGGCGGTGGAGGCCGTGCGCTTGGGGTTTCGCATCGCGTTCTCGCGTCCCAGCTTGCCCGAGATGCCGGAGCTTGCGAACGGCGTCCCGATCACGCGGGCGATCGGCCCGGCGACGAGCGGGCTCAGCACCGCGACGCCGAAGAAGACGAGCGCGGCGCCGAGGCCGACCCACGACGCGCCTTTGCCCGCGAAGAGGCCCCGAGACAGTGCCCCGATCCCGAGCAGCGTGATGACGGCGCCGGAGAGGATTCGCCGGCGCGAGGCACGGTACTCGGCGGGCTGGGCCTCGCGGATGGCTGCGAGGGGCGGGACCCGCGACGCTCGCACCGCCGGCATCACCGAGGAGACGACGGTGGTCACCACGCCCACCACGAGCCCCACGATGATCGTTCGCGGGAGCACGACGGTCGCGGTCGAGGGCAGGGCGATCCCGAAGGCGTTCAGCAGGCCCTTCAACCCGACGGCGATGCCGAACCCCGCGACCAGGCCGGCTGCCGACGCGAGGATGCCGACGATCAGGGACTCGGCGAGCACCGACCGGCGAACCTGCGCCGGGCTCGCGCCGAGGGCGCGAAGGAGCGCCAGCTCTCGAGTCCGCTGCGCGATCAGGATCGAGAACGTGTTGAAGATGATGAAGGCACCGACGAAGAGCGAGATCCCAGCGAAGACGAGGAGCGCGATGTTGAAGAACGCGAGCGCGTCCTTGATGTCGGAGGCGCTCGAGTCCGCGGCCTGGGCGCCGGTCTTCGCCTCGAACCCGGTCGGCAGGACCTGCTGGATGCGGTCCCGCAACGCCGTCGGGGTCACGCCGGGGTCCGCGGCCACGTCGATCTCGTCGTACTCGCCGCCGCCGTTCAGCGCGACCTGCGCGGAGGCCGGATCGAACGCCACGAGCGTCGCGCCGGCCAGGTTGTCGGCCGTCCCGAACCGGAAGATCCCGACGATCGTGTCCTCCTGTGGTGGACCTTCCAGGAGCACGCGCACCCGGTCGCCGACGGCGAAGTCGTGCGTGCGCGCGGTGCCCGCGTCGATGGCGATCTCGCCCGAGGTCTGCGGCGCGTGCCCCTGCGCGATCGCGAGCGACGACAGCTGAGGGTCGTTGACCCACGACACCCCGAGCGTCGGAGCGCCGCCCGTGGTGATCGCCTTGCCGTCCTTGCCGACGAGCTGGGCGTACCCGGCCAGGCCACCCTCGGCGTCCCGAACGCCAGGGACCGCCCTGATCGTATCCAGGAGCGACGCCGGCACCCGCTCACCGTGGCCGCCCTGGCTGTTGTTGCCGCCGGCCGGCCCGCTCGCCGTGAACGCGGGGACGCTCTGGACCTGCACGGCGACGCCACGGTCGATCTCCTGGAAGAGGTTGTCGAACGCCTTGTTGATCGTGTCGGTGAGGACGTAGGTCCCGACCACGAAGCCGACGCCGAGCACCACGGCGAGCGCCGTGAGCGCGAGGCGGACCTTGTGGGCGAGGAGCCCCTTGATCGTCGTTCGCCACATGGCCCTAGCCGCCTCCGAGCGACTTCATCCGGTCGAGGACTCGCTCGGCCGTCGGCTGCGACATCTCGTCCACGGCCTTGCCGTCCGAGAGGAAGACGACCCGGTCGGAGTACCCCGCCGCTGTGGGGTCATGGGTGACCATGACGATCGTCTGGCCGAACTCGGAGGTCGCCTTGCGCATGAAGGCGAGGAGCTCCGCGCCGGATCGCGAATCGAGGTTTCCGGTCGGCTCGTCGGCGAAGATGATCTCCGGGCGCGACGCGAGCGCCCGTGCCGCGGCCACGCGCTGCTGCTGTCCGCCCGAGAGCTGCGAGGGCCGGTGCGTGAGCCGGTCGCCGAGCCCGACCGTCTGCACGACGGTCCGGAACCAGGCCTGGTCCGGCTTCTGGCCGGCGATGTCGAGCGGGAGGGTGATGTTCTCCTCGGCGTCGAGGGTCGGGATCAGGTTGTACGCCTGGAAGATGAACCCGACTTTGTGCCGGCGTAGGAGCGTCATCCGCTTCTCCGACAGCGTGGTGAGGTCGACGTCGCCGATGAACACCTTGCCCGAGGTGAGGTTGTCGAGCCCAGCCAGGCAGTGCAGGAGGGTCGACTTGCCCGAGCCCGACGGGCCCATGACCGCGGTGAATCGCCCGGTCGGGAACTCGACGCTCACGCCGTCCAAGGCTCGGACCGCCGCGTCTCCCGACCCGTAGACCTTGACGGCGTCCACGGCGCGCGCCGCGGCGCCGTCGGCCGGAGACGGGGGGATGTCGATCGTGGGTTGTTCCACTGTGACCTCCTGAGGAGCTTCCAAGGCTACGGCGATCGGACGCCGAGTGTGTTACCCGAGCGCGCGCCGGGGCCCGGCGATCGCGCGGTTCACGATCGCCGACACCACGGTGATGATGAGCGCTGCGAGGACGGCCAGCCAGAACGAGCTCACCGTGAGCCGGGATGTGATGCCGGCCGTGATCTCGAGCATCAGCGCGTTCACGACGAGGGCGAAGAGGCCGAGCGTGAGGATCGTGAGCGGGAGCGTGAGGATCTTCAAGATCGTGCCGAGCACCGCGTTCACGATCCCGAAGATGGCCGCGACGCCGATCACGGCGAAGAAGCCGCCCGTCACGCGAAGCCCGGGGAGGATCGCATCGGTCACCGCGAACGCGACCGACAAGCCCACCCACCTGATCAGGAAGCGCTGCACGCGCCGAAGCATAGCCCATGCACCCGTGTGCTAACGTCCGGCCCCATGGACAAGCCATCGCTCGGCATGCGGGTCGGGGTCGAGGTCGTGGGGACCTTCGGGTTCTTCTTCATCGGCTTCATGGGGATCGCCGCCTCGCTCACCTACCCGGGGAGCATCGGGAGCGTGGGCATCGCAGTCGGATTCGGCGGTGGCCTCGCGCTCATGATCTTCGCGTTCGGGCACATCTCCGGCGGCCACTACAACCCGGCGGTGTCGCTCGGCCTCGCGGTGGACGGCGAGTTCCCGTGGACGGAGCTTCCCGCCTACTGGGCGGGCCAGCTCGTCGGCGGCGTCGCGGCCGCGGCGCTCGTTCGCCTGCTCTTCACCGATCAGGTCGGCAAGGCGCTCGTGACCACCCCGGCCTCGCGGACGTCCTCCGGTACGGCCTTCGTGCTCGAGGCGGTGGCGACCGCGCTCTTCGTGATGGTGATCAGCACCGTGGCGACCGACAAGCGGGCGCAGTGGAACGGCGTGATCGCCCCGCTCGCGATCGGCGGGTTCGTCTTCGTCGGGGCCAACGTGATCGGGCCGTTCACCGGCGGGTCGTTCAACATCGCGCGGTCCCTCGCGCCCGCCATCGTGGCGGGGTCGTTCGGCCACGTCTGGATCTACGTCGTGGGACCGGCGATCGGCGGCATCCTGGGGGGTGCCGGGGCGAGGGCCGTGTCGGGTCGCGACCGGGCGTAACCCCGGCCTAGGGGATCTGGGTCCAGCTCCCCCAGATGCCGTCGGTCTGGCGGAGCTCCCAGACCGTCCCGTCGGTGAGGAGCGCCAGCACGTCCGTGATCGCCGGCGCGATCCCGTCGGGAAGCGACGCGGTCGCCGGGCTCGAGGTGATGTCGCCGCCGATCTTGCCCCACCGCGACCACACGGCCCCGTCGTAGGTTCGGATCCAGACCGCGTCGTCCAGGATGCCGCGGGCGAACGCCTGGATCTGCCCGGCGCTCTCCGACACGGCCGCCGGGTCGCCCTTGATGACTCCCCCGCGCGAGGCCCATCCGAGCCACTTCGTCCCGTTCCAGTCGCGCTCCCACACGGCGTTGTCGGTCCCTCGGCAGAAGACCTCGAGCCTGCCATCGGCGAGCGACGCCACGGTCGGGCCGGCGCCCGCCGGGAGCACGCCGCCGAGGGAGCTCCACGCGGACCAGACGCTGCCGGAGTACGACTTGTGCCAGACCCTCGCGTCGGTTCCACGGACGAAGACGTCGAGCCTGCCCGGCCCCCACGAGACGGCGGCAGGCTTGCTCGCGAGGACGCCGCCGAGCGAGGTCCACCCACCCCAGTTGCCGGCCTCGTCGCGGACGTTCTCGACCAGATCCAGCCCCGAGCCCTCGGCGAAGAGCTGAAGTTGGGGGGCGCTCATGGCGGAGATCGCCGGCGCGGAGATGATGGAGCCGCCGATGTCCTGCGAGGGTCCCCACCCGCCGGCTGCGGTCCAGGTCGCCGACTGGATGGTCCCGCCGGGGGTCTGCACGAAGAGGTCGAACTCCGGGCCCGCGAGGCCGATCACTGCGGGCGCGCTGCCGCCGAGCGGCGTGAGATCACTACCGGAGCCCTGGTACGTGAAGGACTGCGCGAGGGTCGCCGACGACCCGTCCGGCCAGTCGACGGTCACGTCGACCGGGCCGGCCGCCCCCGGAGGCGTCGTCGCGTCGATCTGGGTCGACGAGGCGACGCTCCAGATCGGTGCCGAGGCGCCGCCGAAGGTCACGTCGCTCGCGCCCGTGAGGTTCGTGCCGGTGATCGTGACGCTCGTGCCGCCGTCGGTCGTCCCGGTGTTCGGGCTCACGCTCTGCAGGGTCGGCCCGCCGCCGCCACCGCCGCCGCCGCCGACCGGGGTCGCGGTGAGCAGGGAGGCGTGGAGCAGCCCGAGGTACTGGTAGCCGTCGGACCCGATCGCGATCTGGGACGGCCATCCGGCGGTGTCCTGGTACCGGGAGTCGTCGTAGGAGGTCCACGTCGAGCCCTGGTCGGTGGAGCGATAGAGCTTGGCCGGCTGGCCGGCGGACTGCAGCGTGCCCACCCAGACGGCCCCCGAGGCCTCGGTCGCAATCGTGCCCGGGCTCGTCACCGACAGGAGCGTCGCCTGCGGTGTCGCGTTCGCGTTGGTGATGCGGTACAGCCCCGAGTCGACCGAGACGTACACGCGCGTCGGGTCGGTCGGGTCCGCCGACACGTATCCGCTCAGCCCCACCGATGAGGTCTGTGACCAGATGAGCGACCATGTCACGCCCGAGTTCTGCGAGAGCCAGAGGCCGGTGTTGCGGTCGTAGACGTAGACCAGATTCGACCCGTGGACCCACGAGACCGACGGCGTGTTGCCGGCGAACGTGGTGTTGGCGAGCACCTTCGTCCACGCGCTGTTGGACTCGCGCCAGATGCCGCTTCCCACCACGGACGCGATCACGACCGGCTTGCCCGCCACCTCGTCGACCGCGATGCCGTCGGCCCGCTTGCCGCCGTCGGCCGCGCCGAGCCCCTCCGAAACCCACGAGAAGGTCGCGGCGTCGGCCGACCAGAGGTCACCACCGGTCGTCGCGTCGGGGCCGCCGATGGCCACGTACACGCGCGAGTTCACCGGGTCGACGGCGACCGCCGTGCCCCACCCGCCCGAGTTCGGCGGCGCCTCGCGCTGGACCGTGGCGCCGTGGTCGTCGGATTCGAACAGCGTCCAGTCCTCGCTCGCCATGTAGACGCGCCCGGCGTTGTTCGGATCGGTCGCGACCGCCTTCGCCTGGATGACCTCCAGGCCGTTGACACACGGGTACCAGCTCGCCCCCGCGTCGTCGGAGCGCCAGATGGCCGCGTTCCCGGCGACGAAGATCCGCTGGGTGTTGGACGGGTCGACCTCGACGTCGGCGACCTTGAACGAGCTCTGACCGAGCATGAAGAGCGGGATCCCGCCGGGTTGCGATCCCCACCAGTCCGGGCCGCCGGGGCCGCCCATCTGGTCCGAGTTGATCGCCGCCGGCGGCAGGATCATCGAGGTCCACGTGGTGCCGCCGTCGTCGGAACGGTAGAGCTGCTCGTAGAGCGTGCCGTAGACGCCCGTGTCCGCCTTGCACAGGTCGCGGCAGCCGACCACCAGGTGCCGCGTCTCGTCGGGGCTGATGTAGCCGTCGATCGTGAACCAGACGGATCCCGCGTCGAGCGTCGAGGCGCCGAGCTGGGTCCAGGCGGTCCCCGTGAGCTTCTCGACCGCCCCCGAGATGCCCTGGCCGGCATTCGCCGCCGCCGCGACGTAGAGGGAGGTCGCGGTCGCCGCGTCGCCGAGCGCGACCAGGTCCTCGGGGTATTTCGGTGATCCCGCGATCGGTGAGGCGCCGAACAGCTCGCACGGGCTCACGCAGGAACCGCTGGCGTTCGTCGTCACGTAGACCCCGTCGTCGTAGGAGGCGACCCAGAGCTGGTTGCGGTTCTTGGGGTCGATCGCGATCCCTCGGAGGTACTTCCCGGCGAGGCCAATGACGCTCCACGTGACGCCGTTGTCCGTGGACCGCATGACGCCCTTGCTGTAGGTGGCTACATAGATGATCGGGGGCGAGACGCTCTCGTCCAGGGCGATGAGCTTGCCCGTCGAACGATAGCTGAGGTTGTCGAAGTTGCCGCCGCTGAAGGTCGGGAACGTGGTGCCCTTCGCCGGCTTGCTCCACGTCTGACCGTTGTCGGTGGAGAGCCAGAAGCCGTTGACCGACCCGCCGGCGCCAGTGCCCGCGTAGACGTTGGTGCTCTTGGAGGCGAACTTGACGGTGGCGACGAGGAGGTCGCCCTCCATGGTGGCGCCGGCGTTGCGAGGCGCGAAGCTCGTGCCGTTGCTCGAGCCCACCTGGAAGCCGCCGACGTCGGCGCCGGAGATCACGACGCCGGTGCCGTGCGGGTCGACGGCCACCACGTTCTGGAAGCCGCCTCCGACCGCGCCGCCGAGGGACGTGGCGGCGAGCGCCGGAGACGCCGTGAACGGGACGGCGAAAATCGCTCCCGCCAGGGACAGGGCGATCGTCGCAGCGATCCGTCGCCGGAGCGGCGAGACGCGTCGCGAGGTCCGGGGTCCAGTTCGTGAGGTCGCGGGATGCGGGTATGCCACGTGAAGGGTTGGTGGTGGGGTGTCTCTGTGTCGATTCGGCACCACCACTGGACGAGCGAAGGCAAATGGGGCCTCCTCACTGGAAAGCGTTCATTGGACCTAGGGCGCCCGTTGCAGACGGGAGCGCCGCGAGCGGATCCTCGGGCGTGGGTCGTGGCTCGCATCCCCCGGCTCATCCCCGTCGCGCCCCGGGTTCGTCCTTTCGTCCCCCCGGCCATCGGCGCGGATAGGTCCGTGCCGAGCCATGGACGCGCGGTCGCTGCGCGCTGCAGCGACACCCGGCGCGGGAACGAACGGGCCCGGCTCCCCTCTTCGGGAGCCGGGCCCGTGCTGACGCTCGACTCGCGAGCTAGCTGTGCATCCAGGTGACCGAGAAGGACTGCCCGTCGGCCGAGAGGGCGGACGGCAGAGCCTTCGTGACGCCATGGCTGTTCACCATGGTGATCGCATCGTTGCTCCACGCGGCGTCGTTGATCGAGCCCGTGTGCCCGTTGCCGGTCGTGAAGGAGCCGGAGAAGTTCACCGTGCCGAAGTTCGCGAGCGGCAGGACCGTGCACCGGATGAAACAGCTGGACGGCGCCTCGGCGACCCACTCGGCGGAAGTCTTGAGCGCCGAGCTCACGGACTGGGTCGTGGAGAAGGTCGCGCCCGTCGTCACGTTCGTCAAGGTCACGGTGAACGACGTCCCGTTCGCCAAGACCTCGGCGGAGATCGTGTCGCCCGGGTGGATCGTGACCGATGTGATCTTGAACGAGGGGTTCGGGAAGAACTCGTACCACGCGTAGTACGACGAGCGGTTGGTGCCGGTGCAGTCGGCATCGGTGCCCGTCTGCTCCACCGTCCCGGAGTTGTACCCGTCGATCCCGACCCAGAAGCTCGAGTACTGCTTCTTGGTCGTGGGGCAGGTCGAGGTCGGCTGGACCCACGTCCCCTTCGCGTCGGTGAAGGTGGTGCCGCTCGCGAACGTCGCGTACCCGGACCAGTTGGTGCTGGTGCTGTTCGCTCGGCGGTGGTGGACCACCTGGACGGCCCGGCCCTGGACCATGCCGGCCGACGCGCTGGCCGCCGGAACGAGCATGACCGCCAACGCGGCCACGCCGAGGATGACACGTCGAACCATTCGAGCTCCTTTCCCGAGTGGGTTGCGAGGGCGCGGCGAGGATACCGAAGCAGAGCCGAAAAGGGATCGGCCATTGGTTGCGAATTGCCGTCCCTGCGCGCCCACGAGACGGGGCCGAACGGTCCTGACCCGAGGGCCCGCCGCGTCGTCGCTGCGGCCGAACCGGGCTCGAGGATGAAGGTCGTTCCGGAGCGTTCATCGCGTATTCACGGAACGTCCGCTCCAGGCGTGGACGAGGGCGCGGGTCCGAACTACGATGCCGGGAGGCACGCCGGATCCGGGGAGGGGAGGCGCGGGCGATGGGCCATATCGACGACGGGGGAGCACTCATCGAGGTTCTCTATCAGAAGGATCCGGAGCTGGCCCGGGCCATCACGCTTCGGCACCTCCGCCTGATCCGCGGGCTCCGGGACCGCCTCGCCGAGTTCGTCTCGCCCGAGGAGCTGCGCGCGATCCTCGGTGACGACGACCTCGAGCTGATCGCGAGCGTCTCGGCGAGCTAGGGAAGCCCGACGGCGCGCCGTCGTTCAACCAGTCACTTGACATTTCCTGCCGTCGGGTCCCACGCTGGGAACCCGTGAGATTCGCTCGGTCCCGCAGCGCGCTCCCCGTAGCGAGCGCCCTCCTGCTCGTGCTCCTCCCACCTCGGGCTCCCGTGGGGCTCCGGGCCTCCTCGGTCGTTCGAGCCGCTCCGGCGACCTCGCCGATCCAGCACATCGTCGTCATCGACCAGGAGAACCACTCGTTCGACAATGTCCTGGGGGCCTTCTGCGCCCAGGTCGACGGCGGCCAGATCCTGCACGATCCGTGCGACGGCGCGACCACGGGCGTGCTCCCGAGCGGACGGGTCATCCCGCTCTCGCAAGCCGCGGACCTCGTGCCGAACATCGCCCACGGCGTGTCCAGCCAGGCGAAAGCGATCAACAACGGCGCGATGAACGGGTTTGCGAAGATCTCGGGCTGCGGCGCCGCGACGGGCTACGCGTGCTACTCGCAGTTCGACCCGACCCAGATCCCCAACGTCGAGGCGGTCGCCCAGCAGTTCGCCCTCTCCGATCGAACGTTCGAGTTTTCGGACACGCCCTCGTGGGGCGGCCACCTGATCCTGGCCTCCGCGACGCTCGACGGGTTCAGCGGCGACAACCCGACGAAGGGGCCGCAATTCGGGCCGGGCTGGGGATGCGACAGCTACCACCTGGCGCGGTGGTGGGACGGGACCCAGTACATCCTCGTTCCGTCGTGCATCCCCGACATCAATGGCAACGGCCCGTTCGAACCGTCCCCGGTGCTGTACGTGCCCACGATCTTCGACGAGCTGGACGCGGCGGGCCTCGCCTGGAAGATCTACGGAGGGAACGGACTCTCCCACGGGCCTGGGAACGGATATCGGTGGACCATCTGCCCGACCTTCTACGAGTGCCTCGGGGGACCGCAGGGAAGCCACCTGGTTGCCGCCGACCAGGTCATGACCGACGCCGCGGCGGGAACGCTACCGAGCTTCTCGATCGTCACGCCGGAGGACTTCAACTCCCAGCACAACGGCGAGTCGATGGCGACCGGCGACAACTGGTTGGGTCAGGTGCTCGGCGCCCTCATGGCGAGCCCCGAGTTCTCCTCAACGGCGATCTTCCTCACCTGGGACGACTGCGGGTGCTTCTACGACCACGTGCCGCCACCCGTGACGGGCTGGGGGATCCGGGTCCCGATGATCATCATCTCCCCGTACGCGAAGCCGGGGTACACCGACTCGACGAACGCGAACTACCTGTCGCTCCTGGCGTACACGGAGCACACCTTCGGCCTCGCGCCGCTCACCTCCGACGACGCGAGCGCGTACGACTACTCGGGCGCGTTCAACTACGCGCAACCGCCGACCCCGTTCGTTCCGATGGTCGCATCGCCGGTGGCGCGGTCGGAGCTGCGGTGGATCGCCGCCCATCCGATCGATCCGTCCGACCCAACCTAGGAGCGGTAGGCGACCGTCTCGAAGTCGTAGTTGCCGTCCGGTCCGAAGGCCGGGCCGGACGAACCGGACAAGGGAGTCATCGCCGTGACCGCCATCCAGCCACTCTTCGGACCCTGACGCGATCCCGAGTTACGGATGTTGGCGGCACTCCGACGCGCAGGGCGGCGACCCGAGCTCATGTCGCGCTGCCAGCCTGAGGACGCCCAGGAGCAACTCGACGGAGCATCCCTTGACCAGGTAGGCGCACGCACCCGCGTCGACCGAGCTGCGTTGGGCCTGGGGGCTGTCGTAGTCGGTCAGCATCACGACTTCGATCGCCGGGTTCGCCTGGCGGATGCGGCGGGTGGCCTCGATCCCACCGATCCCCGGCATCCACAGGTCCATGAGGACGACGTCCGGCAGCAGGGTCGCGGCGAGCTGCTCGGCCGTCTCGCCGTCGGCGGCCTCGCCGACGACCTCGATCTCCTCGGTCTCGAGGAGCTCGCGCACCAGTGCGCGAAGCTCCGCTCGGTCGTCGACGAGCAGCACTCGGACGCTCACTGCGGGCCTTCCCCCTTCCCTCTGTACAGAGAACGACCGGTCGGTCCGCCTCACATCTGCCGAATGGGTTGACTTGCGTCGGACGACCGAGCTCGAGCCGGGCTTTCCGTCGTAGGAGTGTTGGCGAGCTTCCCTGTCAGTGAGGGGCGGCGGCGCCGCATCGAGGTCATTACCATCTGCACCGTGAGCCGGATCCTGGTCGTGGCGACGGCAGGGGCCGGTGGCGACCTTCAGCCGCTCATCGCTGGCGCGCTCGCGCTGCACGCCCGAGGACACGCCGTCCACGTGCTGGGCGACGAGAGCACCGGGCGCGCGACGGCGGGTCTGGGGTTCGAGGTCACGACCCTTCCCGCGCAGCTCGATCTGGGGCCGGCGCTGGTCGGCGCCATCCGCGACGCGATGACCGCGACCGGAGGCGATCTTGCCTCGGCGGGGGCGATCGTGCAGCAGCGGCTGACGGACTGGGCCCGGGCCGTCGCGGGACCAGTGTCCGAGGTCCTCGCTTCGCACCATCCCGACGCCGTCATCACGTCGCTCTTCGGCGTCGAGGTCATCGGTCTCGCCTCGCCGGCCTGCCCCTGGGCGGTCGTGAACAGCACCTTCTACGTCGGCCCGAACGCGCCGAGGCCCCTGGAGCAGGACTTCGGCCCCAGGGCCATCCCGCTCGTCGCGAAGTTCGTGTCGCTGCTCGGCGCTGCCGACCTCGTCCTGCACGCGACCGACCAGACCTTCGATCTCTCCTTCGCGGGGCTCCCGGAACGGCATCACTATGTGGGACCGCTCGGGATCTGGGAGCCGCCCTCTGCCGCGCCCTTCTACCTGAACGAGCCGGGCGATCCGTGGGTGCTCGTGTCGATCAGCTCGCAGACCCAGGACGACATCGCCCTGGCGCAGGCTGCCGCCGACGCGATCGACGGCAAGCCCATCCGCGGCGTGCTGACCGTGGGGCCCGGTCACGCTCCAACCCAGGTTGCCGTCCCGCCCAATGTGCGTGTCGAGCAGGTGGTCTCCCACCGCGCGGTGCTGGAGCGAGGTGCGATGCTCCTCAGCCACGCCGGACACGGCTCGGTCATGAAGGCGCTCTGGATCGGCCGTCCGATGGTCCTCGTTCCTTGGGGAAGGGATCAGCCCGGTGTCTCGGCACGGGCAGCCGCCCTCGGCGTTGCGGCGGTCGTCCCGAGGGAACACGCATCTGCCGATTCCCTGTCGTCGGCGATCGACGCGGTCCTCGCGGACGAGGACATGCGCGCGGCGGTCGCCCTCCACAGCGCGCGGCTGCAGGCCACCGACCCGCCGTCAAGGGCCGCGGACCTGATCGAGCAGCTGATCTGATCGCGGCGACAGTCGGCCTGTCGACCTGGGCAACATGGACTTGTTCGTCGTCAACCATGACAGCACCGGGCTCGTTCGGTTGAGCCCGGGCAGGCACGGTCACGAGCCTCATCGACTCGCCCCTCTTCAGCGCCCAGGGCTGGTCCCCCGACAGGAAATAGGTCGCGTTCCGCAATCTGTTCCTGGTCCACCCGGACGGCACGGGCCGGCACGCGATCACTTCCGCCGCCGACGGCGTGTACACGCCTTCCCCAAGCCATACACTGCCTGCGAGATGCCACGGGTGCACTTCGAGCTCCAGACCTCGCTCGATCCCCAAGCCGTTCTCGGCGTGCTGACGGACTTCGGTCCGCGTCGGGCCGAGGTCTGGCGGAACATCGATGCGCAGCACTTCCAGGTTCACGGCCAGAGCCCCGGGTGGGCCGACGTGACGGAGGGGAGCGCGAGGGCGGGCGGCATCTGGGAGCGCAACCGGTACGAGTGGCCCCCATCGGGCGACCGGCTCACCATCACCACCACGGACTCCAACACTTGGAAGGCCGGCAGCGGGTGGAAGTATCGGTTGCAACCGCGTCCCGGTGGCACGACCGTCACCGTCGACGCCCTCCGCCGGGGGAGAGGGCTGAAGGGCGCCGTGGTAGGGGCCGTGATCGGGCTCGCTGGCTCGCGGATGCTCCGCGAGGACCTAAGGAGTGTGTTGACCGCAGCCGGCGGTCCGTAGCCCGCGACGCCCGGAGAGACGCTCACTCCCACCCAGGAGAAGCTGGGAAGCTCGGTGCGCCGAAGGAGGACCGACCTCACGGGGCAGATGGCCGTCCGACTCTGCGAACCACGACGAGCACCTGCAAGGCGCCCGCGGCAAGCGTCAGCGCAAGAAGCCATGGCTGGTTCTGGGCG
>JACXTT010003018.1_pt1 | contig 26329 bp, 17 predicted proteins | sample 9270951 | NCBI WGS metagenome assembly JACXTT01 (sample SAMN15532306, study PRJNA645909) | rock metagenome | isolation source: weathered quartz diorite | place: Puerto Rico | collected 2017-06-21
GCTGCATGGGGCCATTGACTTCCACCAGCGCTTTCAAGGGTTGGAGCAGCATCAGCATCAGGGTAATGAAATTGGTGAACTCGCCCACGCTCATGTCGGCGCGGATGGCCAGCACGATCACCACGGAGACGGCCAGCGCGGTGGCGATCTGGGTGATGGGGACCGTCGCGGAAAAGGCCACCGTCATGCGCTGCGAGAAGCCGCGCAGGGCTTCACTGCGTTGCTCAAAACGTTTGCGCTCGTAGCGTTCGCCGGCGAACACGCGGATCACCTGGTGGCCCCGCGCCGCTTCCTCCACCACCTGGGTCATCTCGATGGTGACGCGCTGGTTGTCGCGGTTCAGGCGCCGCAGGCGGCCCGTGGTGGTGCGCACGATGACGGCGGTGAGGGGCACCACCACCAGCGCTACCAGGGTGAGCTGCCAATTGAGGAGCAGCAGCGCGATGAGGAGGCCCGCCACCACCATCGAGTCGCGCACGAAAGCAAGGAAGACGGAGTTGATCATGTCGACCACCTGGCGCACGTCGCCGATCACGGTGTTGATGATCTTGCCCGTCGATTCATTGGCGAAGCGGGCCACGGGCAGGCGCAGCACGCGCTCGAACACCATGCCGCGCAGGTCGTTGAGCACGCGGCTCATCACCCAGTTGTTGAAGTACGCGGTGGCGAAGGTGCAGACACCTCTCAGCACGAAGATAAACAGCAGCACGGCCGGTACCAGCCACAAGCTGAAAGGCTGGCGATGCGCGCCGAAGCCCCGGTCCAGCAGCAGTTCGAGCGCCTTGCCCAGCATGGGCTGGGTGGCGGCCGTGCCGGCCATGGCCAGCAGCGACAGCAGGGCGCGGCCCCGGTAAGGCCACACCACGGCGGCCAGCCGGCGCGCGATGCTTTTTCGGTCGGGGTGGCCGTCGTGGGCCGGAGCTGGTGTCGAATTCACTGGTCGTCCTGTGGTTGCCGGCTCGCGCCGCGCCAAGGCGGTATTCTCGCACGAGCGGGCCCGCCCGCCTACGGGCCGGACGCTTTGGTAGAATCGCTGACAACACCCTCATCCCGAGCACCATGACCATCGTCGACCGTTTCGCCCGGAGCGCCCCGTGAGCGCGCCCGGCCTCATCACCCTCATCGTCACCACTTACAACCGCCCCGACGCGCTGGCGGCTGTGCTGCGGGGCTGCTTCACGCAGACGGAGCGGGACTTCGAGATCATCGTCGCCGACGACGGCTCGCGCGAGCCGACCCGTGAGCTGGTGGCGCAACTGGCAGCCGAATCGCCCGTGCCGCTCACCCACGTGTGGCAGCCCGATATCGGCTTTCGGCTGTCGATGTCGCGCAACCGCGGCATCGCCGCCGCCAAGGGCGACTACATTCTCATCCTCGACGGCGACTGCGTGCCCCAGCGCGATTTTCTGGCCCGCCACCGCGCCCTGGCGCAAGCCGGTCACATGGTGACGGGCAGCCGCATCCTGCTCGACGAAGCGTTCACGAGACAGGTGCTGGACCAGGGCATCGACCTGCAGGCGCTGGCGCCACGCGCCCTGCTGCGCCTGCGCCTGGCCGGCTCCCTCAACAAGGCCGCGCCCCTGCTGGTGAAACTGCCCGACGCGGGCCGCGCCCGGCGCGACTTCAGCTACCGCCGCATCAAGGGCTGCAATATGGCGATGTGGAAGCGGGATCTGGAAAAGGTCAACGGCTTCGACGAGAGTTTTACGGGCTGGGGCCACGAAGACGCCGATATCGTGCTGCGCCTGTTCAATGCGGGCGTGATGCGCAAGGACGGCGCCTATGCCACCGAGGTGTTCCACCTGTGGCACCGCGAGGCGCAGCGGGATCAGGCCTCGAGTAACAAGAAGGTGGTGCTGGAGCGGGAGATTGCACGGACGACGCAGGCGACGCTGGGCTTGAATAACGGCGAACGGTAGCATCCGGGACTGGCACCTTCAGGTGCCTGTCACCGGTTTTTTCAGGCGGCGCTGGGCTTGCGCAACCCCGATCGATAAAGCACGATTCATTGAAGGCAGCGTGCTTTTTCGTCGCTTTTTCCTGGTCACAATCATCTGGCTCCGCCAGTGATTGGTGACCTCGCCCAAACAAAAGTAGGGGTGTACTTTTGTTTGATCGTTTAATACTCGACCGAAACCGCTTTGGCCCCCAGCACCTGCTCCAGCGCCAGCTGCAACGCATCCGACGGCGCCACTCGCCACTCATCGCCCAGTTGCAGCACGCATTCCACGCCATCGGGCTTGATGCGCATGGCCACCGGCAGGCCGTCGGGATTGCGGTGGGGCTGCAACACGTCGGCTACTCTGGCAGGGTTGATGGTGCAAACCATGTCCATCGTCAGGCGGTGGCCGTACTGGATGCGCGAAGCGGCGATGTCGTAGACTTTTTCGGCCGTGATGCGCAGGCCCCCATTGAAACGGTCCTCCGACACCTTGCCGACAACGAGCAGGAATTCGTCTTCTTTAAATATGTTCTTGTGGGCCTCGAACAGTTCGCTGTAGATGGTCACCTCCACCACCGCCGTCTTGTCGTCCAGCGAGACGATCAGGATGCGGCCCCGCTGGGTCATCTGGCTGCGCACGCCCGTGATCACGCCGCACAACATGCGCGCCTCGCGCGAGGGGTCGAGGTCCTTCAGCTTGGTGCGGGCAAAGCGCCGTACTTCCGTCGCATAGGTATCGAACATGTGCCCGGACAGATAAAAGCCCAGGGCGATTTTTTCTTCGGACAGCTTCTGCTTGTCGCTCCACGGCGCCACCTTGACGTAGTCGGGAGGCGCCACCAGATCGGCGTCGTCGCCGCCGAACAGGCTGACCTGGTTGGCGGAGGCCGCGGCCTGTTCGGCGCATTCGACGGCAAAGGCTACCGAGGCGAGCAAAATGGCGCGGTCGACGCCGAAGCAGTCCATGGCGCCGGCGCGGATCAGGGACTCGATGGTGCGGCGGTTGATCTGCTTGCGGTCGACCCGCTGGCAAAAATCGAACAAATCCGTGAATTTGCCGCCGCTCGTGCGCGCGGCGATGATCGCTTCGATGGCGCCCTGCCCCGAACCCTTGACGGCGCCCAGGCCGTAGCGGATGTTGGTGACGCGCTTGCCCGTCACGGACGGCGCTTCGCCTTCGGGCGTGAAGCGGTAGTCGGAGTGATTGATATCGGGCGGCAGCAGGGTCAGATTGCAGACGTCGATGGCGTCTTCCACCAAAATCTTGATCTTGTCTGTGTCGTCCATCGCCAGCGACAAGTTCGCGGCCATGAAGGCGGCCGTGTGGTGCGCCTTGAGATAGGCCGTGTGGTAGGACAGCAGGGCGTAGGCGGCGGCGTGGGATTTATTGAAACCGTAGCCGGCGAACTTTTCCATCAGGTCGAAGATTTCGTCGGCTTTCTCGGCTGTCAAGCCGTCCTTCGCCGCGCCGGCGCGGAAGATCTCGCGGTGTTCGGCCATTTCCTCGGCCTTCTTCTTGCCCATCGCCCGGCGCAGCATGTCGGCGCCGCCCAGCGAGTAGCCGCCCACGATCTGGGCCATCTGCATCACCTGCTCCTGGTAGACCATGATGCCGTAGGTCTCGGCCAGAATCACCTCCGTGCGCGGATCGGGATAGTCGAATTTTTCGCCGTGCTTGCGTTTGCAGAAATCGGGGATCAGGTCCATCGGGCCCGGTCGGTACAAGGCCACCAGCGCGATGATGTCCTCGAAACGGTCGGGCCGCGCGTCTTTCAGCATGCCCTGCATGCCGCGCGACTCGAGCTGGAAGATGGCGACGGTTTTCGCTTTCGTCAGCAGGTCGTAGGAGGCACGGTCGTTCAGGGGCAGCTTGGCCAGGTCAAAATCGGCCATGGCCGGGTCTAACTGCTTGATGTAGCGGACCGCCCGGTCGAGAATCGTCAGCGTGGTCAAACCCAAAAAGTCGAATTTCACGAGACCGACCGCTTCCACGTCGTCCTTGTCGTACTGCGAGACGACGCCGGAATCGCCGCCCTGGGTGTACAGGGGGCAGAAGTCGGTGAGTTTGCCGGGGGCGATCAGGACGCCCCCCGCATGCATGCCGATGTTGCGGGCGATGCCTTCGACCTGCTGGGCGAGGTCGAGCAGCTGCTTGACCTCGTCCTCGTTTTCCAGACGCTCGGCCAGCAGCGGTTCTTCGGCGATGGCGTCGGCGATCGTCACCGGTTTGCCCGGCTTGAACGGGATCAGCTTGGAAATGCCGTCGCAGAAGTTGTAGCCGAAGTCGAGCACGCGGCCCACGTCGCGGATGGCGCCCTTGGCCGCCATCGTACCGAAGGTGGCGATCTGCGAGACCGCCTCCTTGCCATACAAATCCTTGACGTGCTGGATGACCCTATCTCGCCCTTCCTGGCAAAAGTCGATATCGAAGTCGGGCATGGAGACCCGCTCGGGATTGAGGAAGCGCTCGAACAGCAGGTTGTACTGCAAAGGATCGAGGTCCGTAATGAGCAGCGAATACGCCACCAGCGATCCCGCGCCCGAACCCCGACCCGGTCCGACCGGTACGCCGTTTTCCTTGGCCCACTTGATGAATTCGGCAACAATCAGGAAGTAGCCGGGGAATTTCATGTTGCAGATGGTGTCCGTCTCAAATTTCAGGCGGGCTTCGTAGCGGGGCCGCTCCGCTTCGCGCTTGGCTTCGTCGGGATACAGCTGGAGCAGGCGCTGTTCCAGACCCGCCTTCGATTCGGCGACGAGGAATTCGTCGATGGTCATGCCGGGCGGCGTGGGGAAATTCGGCAGCTGCGGCTTGCCCAGGGTGAGCACCACGTTGCAGCGCCTGGCGATTTCCACGGAATTGGCCAGCGCTGCCGGCATGTCGGCGAACAGTTCGCCCATTTCCGCCTGCGATTTGAAGCGCATCTCCTCATTAAAACGCTTGACCCGCTTGCCGTTGGCGAGCATCTCGCCCTCGGCGATACAGGTGCGCGCTTCGTGGGCGATGAATTCGGCCTGCGACAGGAACTGGATGGGGTGGGTGGCCACCACCGGCAGGCCCAGGCGCGCGGCCAGGGCGACGGCGTTGCGCAGGGTCGCCTCCTGGTTGGCCTGGCCGGCCCGCTGCACTTCGATATAAAAATGGCCCGGAAAAATCTCGGCCCAGCGGCGCGCGCAGCGTTCGGCCAGTTCCAGGTTGCCGTTTTCCAGGGCCATGCCGATGTCACCGAACTGGGCGCCGGACAGCACGATCAGGCCATTGGCTTGCGGCTTGTCCGGATGCAGGCTGGAGGTGCTGGTGGCCAGGCCGGCGAGCCACTCGGGGCGGATTTCCGCCCTGCCCTTGTACTGGTTGGTCAGCCAGGCCTGCGACAGCAGCTCGCACAGCTGCAGATAGCCCGTGTGGTTTTTCGCCAGCAGCAAGAGGCGCGAGGGACGGTCGCGGTTGTCGTCATTGCTGATCCAGGCATCGACCCCGATGATGGGCTTGATGCCCTTGCCGCGCGCTGCCTTGTAAAACTTGACCATGCCAAACAGGTTGGCGAGATCCGTGACGGCCAGTGCCGGCTGCTTGTCCTTGGCGGCGGCGGCGACGACGTCATCGATGCGCACCAGGCCGTCGACGATGGAATACTCGGAATGGACGCGCAGGTGGACGAAGGCGGGCGCCAGGGGCGCGGACGGGGCGGCGGCGTGCGGTGGCGCGGCCGGGGCCGCGTGATCCAGGACATCCATACTCATAGTGGGGCAATCTGTGGTGCTGTGCGAAGGTCCTATTTTAACCCCTCGCTGCCCGGCCGTTGAAGGGCGACCCGGCCGGCGTCGTGCGGACGCGACTGTAAGAAAATGTAATCGTGTCAACCGGCATGATTTGCCCCGCGTTAAGGAAGGGCAGCACACACCGCTCCACGGAATTCATAAACACAACCACTTAGGGACACCACCATGAAAAACGTACTCGCCGCTCTGCTCGTCACCATCTGCGCCACCAGCGCCTTCGCCCAGACCGCGCCAGCGACCACCGCTGCCGTGAAAGCTGATGCCAAGGTCGCCAAGGCCGAAGTGAAAGCCGACGCCAAGGTCGCCGCCGCCGACACCAAGGCCGCCGCCACGGAAGCGAAAGCCGACAGCAAAGCTGCCGCCGCCGACGTGAAAGCCGACGCCAAGGTCGCCAAGGCAAAAACCAAGGCCAAGGCCAAGAAAGCCAAGGCTGCCGCCAAGGCCGAAGCCAAGGAAATGACGGCTGCGCCAGCGACCAAGTAATCCAGCAGCAAGTTAGTTAAAAAGGCAAGATGCGCGCATCTTGCCTTTTTTTCGTGCATGGCTCGGCGCCGCCGGCCCGTTTATAATGCTGCCTGTTCCGCTTTTTGCATTCGCACCCCGCCATGTCTGCCAGCACCGCCCCCTTCGTCAACATCGCCGCCTACAAATTCATCACCTTCGACGACACCGAGGCGATGCGCCCCCTTTATCAGGAGCGCTGCCTGGCGCTGGGCTTGAAGGGCACGATCCTGCTGACGCCCGAGGGCATCAATATGTTCTTGTCGGGCACGCGCGAAAACATCGACAGCTTTATCGGCTGGGTGAGGAACGATCCCCGCTTCGCCGATCTGGAAGTGAAAGAAAGCTTTTCGGAAGAACAGTCGCACAAGCGCATGCTGGTGAAGATCAAACAAGAGATCATCACCATGCGCATGCCCCTGATCAAGCCCGAACTGGGCCGCGCCCCTGCCGTCGCCCCCGCCACCTTGAAACGCTGGCTGGACCAGGGCCACGACGACAAGGGCAAGCCGGTGGTGATGGTCGACACCCGCAACGCCTTCGAGGTCGACGTGGGAACGTTCGAGAACACCATCGACTACCGCATCGAAAAATTCACCGAGTTCCCCGAAGTGATCGCCGCCAACCGCGAAGCCCTGGCCGACAAGACGGTGGTCACCTTCTGCACGGGCGGGATCCGTTGCGAAAAAGCCGCCATCCACATGCAGAACATCGGCTACGACAGCGTGTATCAGTTAGAGGGCGGCATCCTGAAATATTTCGAAGAGGTGGGCGGCGCCCACTACACGGGCGACTGCTTCGTGTTCGATTACCGCACGGCGCTCAACCCCAAGCTCGAGCCAAGCACGACGGTGCAGTGCTTTGCGTGCCGGGCGGTGGTGACGCCGCGGCAGCAGTTGGATCCGCGGTATGTGTATGAGGTGTCGTGTCCGGCGTGTCACCAGCCCGGCTGAAACCCTGGCTTGGCCGGGCCGCCAGAAACGGTGTCTGCCAGCATGATTTGCTCAGCGAAAGGGTGGGGCGCGGCGTGGCAATCGTGTCAAATTTCTCATGTCCCTGCGGTATAATCCGTGTTTTCCATCCGGCCCCTTGCGGCGATATAGGCAACAATTGTTTACGGCTAATAGACCAATCCGCGTGCCCATGCACCCCATGTTCTGCTGCATCGATAATGGAATGCCGGCGTGATCTCCCGGGCTTTATTAAGCAGTATCGTCACCTACCGCGGCTTTATTCTCGGCAGCGTCAAGCGCGAGTTCCAGGCCAAATACCGCAATGCCATGCTGGGCGCGGCGTGGACCATCCTCAACCCGCTGGCCATGATTCTGGTCTACACCCTGATTTTTTCAGAGGTGATGCATAGCCGTCTGCCCGGCGGGACGTCCAAATTCGCATACAGTATTTATTTGTGCGCTGGTATTTTGACCTGGGGCCTGTTTGCGGAAATTACCGCGCGCAGCCAGACGATGTTTCTGGAAAACGCCAATCTGATCAAGAAGATCAGTTTCCCCCGGATTTGCTTGCCGATTATCGTGGTCTGCAGCGCCAGTATAAATTTCCTGATTATATTTTCGCTGTTCACCACTTTTCTGGTGCTAGCCGGAAGCTTCCCGGGCTGGGTTTTCATTGCGATCTTCCCTATTCTGGTGCTGCAAATCCTGCTGGCAATTGGACTGGGCATCGTGCTGGGCGTGCTTAATGTGTTTTTCCGTGACATCGGCCAGTTCTTCAGCATTTTCATCCAATTCTGGTTCTGGTTCACGCCCATCGTGTATCCGTCCAGCGTGCTGCCGGATGGGGTGCATTTCCTGTTGGCGTGGAATCCCATGGCGCCCATCATCGGCGCCTATCAGGAAATTTTAGTCTATGGCCGCAATCCCGACTGGTACAGCCTGATCATTCCGGCGATCCTGACCCTGCTGCTGTGCGTCCTGGGCCTGCGCCTGTTCCGCAAGCGTGCAGGAGAAATGGTGGATGAATTATGAACGGCCGCATCCAGGTGTCCGGGCTGGGCAAAGCTTATAAACTCTATCCCACCCGCTGGTCGCGCCTGGCCGAGTGGATGTTCCCGCACCTAGGGAAGCGCCACGCGCTCAAGTGGGTTCTGGAAGGCATTCATTTCAACGTCGCGCCCGGCGAGGCGGTCGGCCTCATCGGAATCAATGGCGCCGGCAAAAGCACCCTTTTAAAACTGATCACGGGCACCACCCAGCCCACAACGGGCGGGGTCGAAATCAGCGGGCGCGTGGCCGCCCTGCTGGAACTTGGAATGGGTTTCCATCCCGACTTCACCGGCCGTCAAAATGCCATGATGGCGGGCCAGCTGATCGGGCTGAGCGTCGACGAGATCGTCTCGCTGATGCCCCAGATCGAAGCCTTTGCCGAGATCGGCGACTATATCGACCAGCCCGTGCGCGTCTATTCGAGCGGCATGCAGATGCGGCTGGCCTTCAGCGTCGCCACGGCGCGCCGGCCGGACGTGCTGATCGTCGACGAAGCGCTGTCGGTAGGCGACGCTTATTTCCAGCACAAGAGCTTCGAGCGCATTCGACAATACCGCAACCAGGGCACTACCCTGTTGCTGGTGTCGCACGACAAGCAAGCTATCCAGTCGGTCTGCAACCGCGCCATCTTGCTCGATGGCGGGCGCCTGCGCCGCGAGGGACCGCCGGAAGAAATCATGGATTATTACAACGCGCTGATTGCCGAGCGTGAGAACCAGTCTCTGCAAACGCGCGAACTCGATGGCAAGGTGCAGACAATTTCCGGCACCCTGGAGGCGACCGTGGCCGATATCGTCCTGCTCGATGTCAACGAGCAGCCGGTCGAAGTGGTCGACGTGGGCGCGCCCGTGACCTTGCAGGTAACGGTCGCCGCCCATGCACCCATTCCTCGCATGGTGCTTGGCTACATGATCAAGGATCGAGTGGGCCAGACCATGTACGGCACCAACACTCACCTGAAAGACCTCGCGCTCGATGGCGTGCAGGCGGGGCAGCGCGTGGTCTACCGCTTCGCCTTTCCCCTCAACCTGGGCGCCGGCAGTTATTCAGTCGCCACCGCCATCGTCAGCACCGACACCCACTTGGTCAACAATTACGAATGGCGCGACCTGGCGCTGGTCTTCACTGTCGTGAACATGCGGCGTCCCCATTTCGAAGGGTCCGCCTTTCTCGACCCCGTCATTGAAATTAAACAACCATGAGCTTCATCACCTACGCGCAGAATTTCGAAGACGTGATCCTGTGGCGCGCGCTCGGCCACCTGGGCCAGGGGTTTTACATCGACGTCGGTGCCAACGACCCGGTCGAGCACTCGGTCACCAAGGCCTTCTACGACGCAGGCTGGCAAGGCATCAATGTCGAACCCTTGCCTAGTTACCGTGACGCTTTCGCCAAACAGCGCCCGCGCGACATCAACCTGGCGGTTGCCGCCGGTCCTGAAAACGGCGAACTGGTACTGTTCGACGTGCCCGATATCCACGGATGGGCCTCGCCCGACGCTGCCGTCGCAGCGGCGCACCAAGCCAGCGGCCACACAGTCGCCGAACTGCGCGTCCCACAGCGCACGCTCGATACCATTTGCAGCGAATACGTGCACGGAGACATCCACTTCCTCAAAATCGACGTGGAAGGCTTCGAGGAATCCGTCTTGCGCGGCATCGACCTGGAGCGCTGGCGTCCCTGGATCCTCGTCATCGAGGCCACCGTCCCGAACAGCCGGGTCACTAACCACCAGACCTGGGAGCATCTGGTCATCGGGCACCGCTACCGCTTTGCCTATTTCGACGGCCTGAACCGCTACTACGTGGCCGAAGAGCACACCGAACTAGCGGAGACCATCGCCATCCAGCCAAATGTATTCGACGCCTTTGTGCCTTGGCAGCTGGCGCGTGCCGCCGAGGGCGCCGTCGCTCAGGAAGCAGCCCGCCAGGCCGAACATAAGGCACGCGAGGCCGAGCATCAGGCGCACCAGCAGACGCGAGCGCAACTGGGCGAGGTCGAGGCGCGCGCGATTCAGATCCAGCAACTGCACGACGCGTTGGCGCGCACCCTCACGGCCGAGTACGACGCCCACGTCGCCACACGGATGGCGCTGAGCGAGGCCTACGCCGCCAACACCATGACGCAGCATGCCCTGACCCAGGAGTATGAAGCCCACGGCAGCACCCGCCGGGCCCTAGAGCAGGAGTACGAGGCCCACGCCGCCAGCCGCCAGGCCCAGCTGTCCGCGGTGCGCGATAAATGCTGGCTGGACGAGCACTGTGCCCAGCAACAGGCCGCTCTCGATGCGGCCGCGGCGGAACTCAGCGAGCTGCATGCCCAGCTGATCGCCAGCGACGCCTGGGCCAAATCGATGGAAACGGCGCTCAGCGCCCGCCTCCAGTCGCGCTACCGGCAGATCGGCGGGCGCGCCATGCGCCTGGCCCGCTCGCCCGTCAGGGAGTCGGCAAGGATGGGCCGGGCCGTGGCGCGCCGCGCCGTCACCTGGCTGGCTTCGCGCGAAAGCCTGCGCCGGCTGATCCTGCCCCGGCTGGCCCGCTATCCCAAGCTGGCGGCCAAGGTGACGGGACTGGTGGCGCAAGTCAAGCGCGTGCCGGTGGCCGCCGCCCCGCACGCCCGCCAGGCAGTTGTCGATCCCCGCGTGGTGCACTTGCCCGCCTCGGCGCGCAAGGTGTTCTTCGATCTCAAGCATCGCATCTCTGTAAAGTAAGCCTGGAATATTATGCACATCGTCATCGACCTGGCGGCCTGCCAACGCGCCCAGCACGCCGAACGCCATACCATGCTGGCGTGGATCAAAGGCTTCCTGGCGCAAGACCCATCCCACCAGATCGAAGCAGTTCTCACTGCGATGCCGGGCGACAGCGTGGAAACCATCCGCGCCGCCCTGGCGCCTCAGCTACCCGCCGGGCGCATCACCCTGGCCGACTTTGCCGGCGACACCGGCGACAGTGGCAACGGCTGGCTGAACCAGGCCAGCGAGGCGCTGCGTGAAGCCTGGTTCGAGGCGCGCCGCGCCGACGTGATTGTCGGTTTTGAAGGCGACGTCACGCTCGGTGGCGAGCGCAGCGGCGGCCGCCTTGTCACGGTGCACAACGACGGCGAAACGCCCGCCATGCTGTGGCAACGCCTTCTGGCACTGCCGCCGCGCGCGCCCGAAGCGGTGGCTGAAGTTTCGCTGTCCCGTCCCCGGCTGGCGTATATATCACCACTGCCGCCTGAGAAATCGGGCATTGCCGATTACAGCGCCGAATTGCTGCCCCAGCTGGCGCGGTTTTTCGACATCGACGTCATCGTCGACCAGGAACGCGTCGCCAATGCCTGGATCGAAGCTCACCTGCCGATCCGCAACGTCGAGTACTTCGAGGCGCATGCCGCCGGCTACCAGCACATTCTCTATCACTTCGGAAATTCGGCGATGCACCGACATATGTTCGGGCTGCTCGAACGCCATCCCGGAGTGGTGGTACTGCACGATTTTTACCTGGCCAATCTGCTGCACTATATACATCACTCGGGCTACGGTCCCGACGCATTCCCGCAGGCTCTGTACCACTCGCATGGCTTTGGCGCCATAATGGACAGCGAGCAATCGGGCGAGAACGCTGCTGTGTGGAAATACCCGTGCAACAAGGCCGTGCTCGACGACGCGACCGGCGTCATCGTTCATTCCCACTATCCCAGCCAGCTGGCCCGGCTGTGGTACGGCGAAGACGCCGCCACCGACTGGCAGACCGTGCCCCTGTTGCGAGGCATGCCGAAGGAAACCCTGCTCAGCCGCGAGCAGGCGCGCAGCAGCCTGGGCATCGCTGAAAACGACTTCGTCATCTGTTCCTTCGGCATGCTGGGAAAGACAAAGTTGAACGAACGCCTGCTCGATGCCTGGCTGGCTTCTCCGTTAGCGCAGGACCGCCAGGCACACTTGATCTTCGTCGGCGAACTGGCAAGCGGCAATTACGGCCGCGACTTGCTCGACCGGATCGCCCGCAGCCGCGCCAAAAAGCGTATCCGCATCACCGGTTTCGCCAGCCAAGCCCAGTACCACGCTTACTTGGCGGCTGCTGACGTCGGCGTCCAGCTGCGTAGCGAAAGCCGCGGCGAGACCTCCGCTTCCGTGTTGGATTGCCTGCTGTTCGGCCTGCCCACCATCGTCAACGCCCACGGCGCCAACCGTGAATTGCCTTCCGAAGTGGTGTGCCTGCTGGAGGACCGCTTCGAAACCGCGGCGCTGACAGCGGCGCTGATGCAACTCAAGAATGAACCGGACGAGCGCGCGCGGCTGCGCCAGGCCAGCAGCGCCTATGTGCACACCGTGCACGCGCCGGAACCTGTGGGCGAGGCATATCACCGCGCCCTTGTCCATTTCGCTCGCCACAGCGCGCATGCCCACTACCAGCGCCTGCTCGACCGGGTGGCCGCCATCGATGGCGTTCCCGGCGAAGAGGAGCTGGACCGCGTCGCCCTGGCGATCGCTGCGAACCAGCCCGAGCACGGGCCGCGCCAGCTGCTGATCGACATCTCCGCCATGGTGCAGTCGGACCTGAAAACGGGGATCCAGCGGGTGGTGCGCAGCATTTTGACGGCGCTGTTGCTGGAGTCGCCCCACGGCTACCGGGTTGAACCTGTCTACAGCCCGGGCAATATGCAGCCTTACCGTTATGCGCGCGCCCATATGCAGCATGGCCTACTGGTGCCCGTACACGACCTGGACGACGCTCCCATCGAAATGCGCTCGGGCGATATTTTCCTCGGGCTCGATTTAATGATGCACGGCGTGCACCAGAACCGCGCCATGTTGGAAGGCTTCCGCGACCGGGGCGCGGAGATTTATTTCGTCGTCTTCGATCTGCTGCCTTTGCTGCATCCGGAATTCTTCCCCTTCGGCTCGGAAGCAGGGTTCGCCGACTGGATGGACACCATCGCCACCGTCTCCACTGGTTTGGTGGGCATTTCGAGGGCGGTCGCCGACGAAACCAGCGCCTGGCTCCTGGCGCATCCACCCGCGCGCCAGCGTCCCTTGGCCTTGAGCTATTTCCATCTGGGCGCCGACATTGGCGCGAGCGTTCCCAGCCGCGGTTTGCCAGACGGCGCCGACATGGTGCTGGAACGCCTTGCGGCACGCCCCAGTTTCCTGATGGTGGGCACGGTCGAACCGCGCAAGGGCCACGCCCTGACCCTGTCTGCCTTCGACCGCCTGTGGGCCGAGGGCGTGGAAGCCAATCTCATCATCGTCGGCAAGCACGGCTGGATGGTCGATGAACTGGCGGATCGCCTGAACGCCCACCCCGAGCGGGGCACGCGCCTGTTCTGGCTGCAAGGCGTGTCCGATGAAATGCTGCTCAAGCTTTACCGTGGCAGCAGCGCTCTGCTGGCCGCGTCAGAAGGCGAAGGCTTCGGCCTGCCACTGATCGAGGCGGCCCAGCACGGTTTGCCCCTGATTGCCCGCTCCCTGCCGGTGTTCAAGGAAGTGGCAGGTGAACATGCATTTTATTTCGATGGGGACAGCGCCGAGGAAATGGCGGGCCGCTTGCAGGAATGGCTGGCGCTGCTATCGGCGGGCAACATCCCCACGTCAGGCGCGATGCCCTGGCTGACCTGGCGGCAAAGCGCCGAACAGCTTGTGGACGTCATCATCGGCAAAAAGGTCTACCGCACGCTGGCGCCCGCGACGATGCCTACCAATACCAGCGGCGGCTGATCCGGCTGACGGTCAGCTGCTTCAGGCTTATGCTGCCCTGGCCCCGGGTCCAGCCGCCCAAGCCGAACGCGAGTTGCACGGGCCGACCGTCCGAGTGGAAATAATAGTTGACGTGGCTGTCGGCATAGCGTCCAGCCGGAATGGCAATCGCCAGCGTGCGCCCGTGAATTGACAGGTGGGCCGCATGGCTGTCCGCCTGGCTGGCGCTGACTGCGCCATCGACGACTGCCTCGATGCGGTACAGGCCGGGCGCCAGCACGAGGGTGTTCGAGACAATGCCGCTGTCGGTGAACCCGGCCGCACTGACCCGATGTTGTGCCAGGTCGAAATCGGCATCGCCATACGAGGTGAATTGCAGCTGAGCCAGCCGCGTGACCGGCGCGTAGTCGATGCCTGGCGGATTGAACCGCAGGTATTGGGGCGCCAGATAGAACCCCGTGGTGCGCATCACGTCGACCACCGACAACTGCTCACGACCGACGATGCGGGGCGCGAGCACGGCGCGCAGGATCTCACCCATCGGCGTGACGCTGCCCACCACCAGGCACAGCACCAGCGGCGCCGTGCGCATGCCGCCCGGTCCGCCCGTCACTGCCCGCGCCGCCAGCACGGCCAGCACCGCCAGCGTGGGAATCGAACCACGCATGAGCAGATCGTTATTGGCGCCCACGCCGAAGCAGCACAGCAGCATCAGTGCGGCGGCGGCCAGGGCGATGAGGCCCGCATCCTGCCGCCGGGCCAGCACCAACGCCACACAGATGGCGCCGAATTCGAGCACGACGAAGGCGGCCCAGTTGAGAGCGCTGAAGTGGCGCGTGTGCCAGATCATGGAGGCGGGAATGCCGCCAGCGCCATCGAGCAGGAAGGCGGCAGCCGCCAGCAGCAGCACGGGCCCGGCCAGCAAGTTGCTTCGACTCAGCAAGGCGGACCCGCCTGCCCTGGCCACTGCCCAGCACGCGAGGGGCAGAATGCCGATCGCGCAAAACGGTGACCACATGGCCACCGCTGCGCCGAGCACAACGATGTGGGAGAGCGCCCGGCGGGGATAGGCCAGGATCAGGAAGGTGGCGATCCAGCCGGACAGAGCGTGCTGCGGCGTCCAGATCAGATTGGTCAGGCCCGAAGCCAGTTCGCCAAACCTGGCCCACCATTCAAGGTGCAGCACGGGTTTCGGTTCCGTCCCGGTGAGAAAAAACCCTAGCACGTCGGCGCCGCTGAACAGCAGGAATACGACCGGCATCCAGAAGCGGCGCGCCAAGCTTGCCCTGGCGGCGCCGAAAGCCAGCAGCAAAGCGCCATACAGGCCCGCCGTGGTCCAGGCAAATATCGCCCACGGCAACAGCGCCGCACCGAAGCAGCGCGCCAGGCCGGCCGGCACCACGTAGTACGCCAGTGAATAGCGCAGCGTCGCCAGACGGTCATCGAGGGGAATCAGGGGCGGCCAGTTGTTCGCGAGCAGATCGTTGAACAGGCCGTAGTGCTTGTACCAGTCGAGATTTTCCGCGAACGGCGGCAGCACACCGCTCAGCCAGACCGCGCCGCCCGCCACCAGCAACAGGGGCCAGGTGGGGCGCAGCGAAACGGCAGGCCACGCGGCAGCGACCCGCCCTTCATCGCGCAGGCACCAGACGCAAAACAGAGTGGCCAGCAGGGTCGCCACACCCACCAGCCGGGGAGAAAACATCACCAGCACCAGCGCCGCCGGCGCCAGCAGAAACAGCAGGCCGGCACCGAACCAGCGGCTGTCGCGCGCGCCGTCGTCCGCAATCCAGGGCGCCACTGGCGCTGCGCGGCTGGCCGTGGCTGGCGGCGTGACCATCAGCTGCGTGGCGTGCGCAGCATCGCTCAATTGACGATTTCCCATGAGGACAGGCCGACGCCGAGCACGCGGCCGTCCGCGGAGCCCATCAGCTTCATCGGCGAAACCGCATCAGGCAAGTCCAGCACGACGCGCTGGCGGCCGTCCTGGCAGGCAGCCGCGGGCACCTTCACTTCCACCAACTGGTCTGCAGTGGTGATAGGCCCCTTCCACAGTTCGCCGGTAGTCGCCGAAACGGCGATGGTCTGCTTGTTGAAGGGACGCAGTTTCAGGCGCAAGAGGAAGGCGGGTTTCGCCGCAAAATACTGGCCGTCGTTGCAGGGGATCAGCAGGTTGGCGCGATGGCCGTCGCTCCACACGCCCCATGTTTCGCGCATGCTCCAGCCGTCGCCCAGGATGCCGGCGCCGTCGCCGTCCGTGTTGACCAGATGGACACCGGGCTTGAGCACCACGCGCAGGCGCTTGCCGACGTCCTCGCCCAGCTTGCCGTAATAAGGCGTATCGTGCCTGGTGAGGCCGGCGTCGCTGGCGAAGCGGCCGTCATTGGCGTAGGCGTTGAGCGCGGCCTGGTCGAACATGCAGGCGGCTGGCGCGATGGCGTCCTGGCGGCCGGGCGCGGGATCGACCAGCATCTTGCTGCAGTCGGGACCGACAATGAAGCGGGGCGGCTTGGCGTAGACGTTCTCGCCCCGGCCCGAATATCGTTCGAAGAAGATTTCAGCAGGCGGATTGTAGAGGTCGGGGATGCGGCGCTGCAGGAAAGCCGACGACACCGAAGGATGGGTATATTGTTCGAACTTGCGGGGATCATTGATGCGCAGGGAAGACACAGTCAGCACCAGCACCACCGCCAGCGCGGTCCAGCGGCGTAAGCCGGGCGCGGCAAACAGACCGATGGCGCGCAGGAACAGGGGGAAGGCCAGCGGCAGATACCACAGGGCGTAGCGGGCCAGCCCGGGGGTGGCGCCCGAATTGAGGTTGGTGGTCGAGGAATGGGCGTAGAAATTGATCAGCAAATACAGCAGCGCGAAAGCGCCCCAGCGCAGATCGAGCTTGCGCGGCACGGCGCTGTCGGCGCGGCGATTGACCGCAAACAGACATACCAGCAGCACCAGCAATCCCAGCGGCCAGTTAGGCAACAGGCCCAGGTCCGGATCGACGATCCACACGTAGAAGGTGGACAGGTTGGCGCCCAATGCGGCGCCGCCTGCCAGCAGCTGGGGGGTCGGCACGCCGAAGCGCAGGAAGTAGTACACGGGATGGGCCAGCACCCCCAGCACGGTGATGACGAGCAGTACCACCTCGGCCAGGGAGTAGGCCTGCTTGCGCTGCAGTACGACGCGATAAAACAGGGGGATGCAGGCCACCAGGGCAAAACTCGGGTTCTGGGTGGAGGCGAGAGCGATGCAGGCGGCAGCGCCCAGGAAGCGTTCGGCGCGCATCAGCACCATGGCCGAGAGCAGCAGGCAGACGGTGAAGAATTCGGTGTGGGCCTTGTCAATGAACCAGAACACGGGCGACACCAGCAGCATCATCGCCACCGCGATCACGCCCCGCCAGCGGAAATAGCGGTAGGCCACCGTCACCGTCAGCGAAAAGAGCAGAAAGTGCAGAGCCAGAAACCCCTGATGAGCACTTAGGTGCATCCCGACCAGACTCAGGACCTTGACGCACAGGAAAGCGAGGAAGCTGTAGAACCAGAAATGGTTGAAGTCGGACGTGGCGCCCAGGCGCAGGGCGGGGAAGGCGTTGGCTAGCTGGTCGCGCGTGACCAGGCCGAGAATCCTGTTGGTGTCGAACAAAGCCTGGTAAGCGTCATAGGCCGCCGCCGTCATCCACGGACGGTGGCCGGCCTGCCAGGCTTGCACCATGGCGTAGTACTCCGAACCGTCGCCCACGCGCACCGGGTGGACCACCCGCCCCACCACGAGGAACAGCAGCAGCGCTGCCGCCAGCAGCAACAGCAGGGGGCGGTTTTTTTTCAAGAATGGGACAAGGGACATGACGAAGTTCCGGCAACACGGCTGAGCCGCAAAAAATGCCGGCGCGCTGCATTGCGCCGGCGGAAAACGACCCTCGCGGGTCTAATCAAAGCTGATCGACTTGACGGCAAAGCCCAGCAGGCGCTCGTCGCCAGACAGGCCCAGCGCCTTGGGCGCGATCGCATCGGGAATGTCGAGCGCAATCTCGAGTTTACTTCCTGGCGCCAAGCGCGGCAGGGGAAAATCGATCATGCGGCCGGCGTCGCCCAAATTGAAATCAGCGCTGGCGACGGGTTTGCCATCGACCAGCACGCCCAGTCTCTGCTGCCTGTGCAATTCGTGCAGGAAGGGCGTCAGATACAGATGCGCCATCGCCGTGCCGCCCGCCACACAGGTGAACACGGCTCGCTTGCCAGCAGTCCAGCGCGCGGTCGGCTCGGCGTCGCCGAAGCCCGTCATCATGGCGGGATCCAGCCGCGCCGCGGCGGAAAAATCGAAGGTGCCGCTGCAGGTGCGGGCATTCTGGACCGCGTCCTTGAGGCAACCGGCGTCGAGCACCAGCATTGAGGCGCCCGGATTGACCGCGCACTTGGCACGGCTGAAGCGGCTCACTTGGCTCGATGCGATGATGTTGGTGTAGCGGTTGAAATCGACGATATCGTCGGCCAGCAATAGGTCGGTGCCAGCGATGTCGCGCGGCGTGTGGGCAATCGCAATGGAGAACATGTAGTTGACCATCCGCGTCTGGCCATGCAGATCGATTATGAGATTGGCCTTGCCGTCCGCCGGCTGGGCCATGGCGACGTTGCGCAAGGCGATGATCTGCCGCTCCGCCGCCACCACGTTGGAAGTGTCGAGCGCGGTCGGCCAACTGCTGGCTGTGAGGAACAGGGTGGCCAGCGCCGCCAGCTCGAGGCAGTACTGCAGCGCCACCGGCGGCGTAGGCGCAAGCCGCCAGCGGGCCGCCAGCAAGCCGATGCCCAGCGCGACGTAGGCAAATAGCAGGGTCATCAACCCGAACGCGTATTTCTTGACGGCGTAGTCGGAACCCAGTTTGAGGTAGAGCACCGCGACCTGGATCAGGCACAGCAACGCGGTAGCGGCGCCAAGCGCACCCAGATATTTCAGGGCCGCGCTGCCGGCCTGCCCGCGGCGGCGCTGCCAATAGCGCAAGGTCAGGACGGCGCCGGCCAGCACCATCGCGCACAGTCCCAGTATGGCGGCGCGGTTGGGCAGGAAGGGCATGAACAGGTCACCATTGTTTTCGGCAATGGAGCGCATGGCCGCAAACGAGGGATTGAACAGTACGCTCGCCAGCGCTGCGCCGATGCACGGCACCACCAGCGCCAGCTGGCGCCAGCGGGCACTGCCCTGCTGCGTGAGCACGTCCAGCGCGCACAGCACGCACAGGCATGCCAGCAAAATCAGCGCGCCCAGCAAGTGGACCGAGGTGAGCACGGCCACGGCAACTACCAGCACCAGGTAGGAAGGCAGGCGGCCATAGCGTGGCTCGATGGCGACCGCAGCCACCAGCGCAAGCATCATGCCGGCCTGCCCCACCAGCTGAGCATAGAAGAAGTTGCCGATCAACTCGGCGCCATGCATCTGCAAGCCAAGTGTGATGCCGTTGAGCGACGCCAGCGCGGCCAGCAGGAAAACGGCGACCGCGCCGGTGGCACCGCCGACGGCGCCCAGCAGGCGCACCACGCTGTACCAGATCAGGGCCAGCGCGACCAGCACCACCAGCTGGATGCCGAGAAAGGTCGATTGAAACAGAGCACCGATGATGGCCGCCAGGACGTGGCTGAGGCGGGGATAGACATTCATTTCGCCGAGCGTGGGGTCGCCTGGCTGCAGTTGCCACTGCTCGGCGATCCGGAACGCCAGTGCGTAATGGTGGGCCACGTCGACCGACCCGCTGCCCATCGAATCCATGCGCATCACGACGATGACCGCAATGACCACCAGCAGGGCGAGGAAATACGCGCGGCGCCAGTTGATGCTGGTACCGCGGTGGGCAGCGATCGGGGTCACGCCAGGGCTTTCGCGGCGCTGCGCCCTTCGCGGATAGCGTAGTTGGTGCCGCGGTCTTCCGGATAGATTTGCGCCATCGTGGAAATCATGGCGTTGTCGTACGGAGTGTCCTGGCCCGGCACGTATTTGGAGTAGTTGCGCTCGGTGACAGGCTGGGCGTATTCGGAGCGCCATACGGCGTATTCGATCACCCAGGACTTGTCCATCTTGGGGAACATGCGCTTGAGGTGCTCAAGGGCGAACTCAAAATATTGCTCGTCCGTGTAAGCCCAGACCGGATCTTCCACCGCCAGGTAGCGCGATAGGTAGGCGATGTGCGAGCCCTTGTAGTTTTCTGGCTTGTCGAAGTTGGTGTGTTCGATCACGCCGACGAAGGGAAAGCCCGGGTCGTTGACATTGAGCCAGTAGGTTTCGGAGAGACTGTTCTTGAGGCGCAGCACCAGGCACATATTGCCGAGGTAGCGCACGCGGCGCAGCTTGGCCAGCCACTCTTCGCTGGCGTGTCCCTGGAACATGTCCGCAACGATGGGGAAGGACGGGGTAAACAGGAACTTGCTGCCCTCGACCGCGCCATGGGTCGTGTTGAGGGCGGTGATGTTGCGTCCCGCCGTTTCCATGCCCGTTACGCGGGCGCCGTAGCGCACCTCGCCGCCGTGCTTGCGAACGCCTTCGGCCAGCGCTTCGGCCAGGCGGCCGAAACCACCTTTGAAGTAGGCCAGCTCTTCGCCGCCCTTGTCATTGCGGGTACCGCCCCGCAGCACCAGCTTTTTCCACATCCAGACTGCATTGACGGCCTCGGCGAACACGGAAAACTTCGAGTTGATCAGGGGTTCCCAAACAATCTTGTAGACCTTCTTGCCGGACAGTTGTTCGAGCCACTCGCGGATGCTCAGGTGTTCGATGGTCTTCCAGTCCTTGATGCGGCGCACCTGGAATACCAGCAGGCCCAGGCGCACGCGGTCAACCAGCGACAGCGCCTTGAAGCGCAGCAGGTCCATCGGCGTCGACAGTTTCCACATGCGGCCGTTGAAGTACATACCGGTGCGGGTAGGCAGGAGGATGACGTCGCCCTCCATGCCAAGTTCTTTGACCAGCTCAGGCACGTAGACGTCGTTGTTAAACCAGTGGTGGTAAAACTTTTCCAGGGTCACGCCGTCGCCAAATTCAAAGGTGCCGGCCAGGCCGCCGGGGGTGTGATCGGCTTCGAGCACGCACACGCTCTTGCCCTGCTTGGCGAGAGCGTACGCCGCTGTCAGGCCGGTAAAACCGCCGCCGACGATCACTACATCATATTTATTCATGGTTTGCTAACTTGGTTATGTATTGGGGGAACAGCAGCGGCCTGGCGGGCCGAGCGAAACAGGCCGGGGCGCGACAGAATGGCCAGCGCGCCAGCCAGGCTGGTCGGTACCCACAGGGCCAGGTGGGCGAGCACGGCAAAACTGCCGGCTTGGGCGGTAGTGCCGCCGACCAGAGAAATGGCGGTGAAAGCTGCCAGGTGAAACGGCCCCACGTAGCCGGGCGATGAAGGCACCAGGGTCGACAGGGTGGCAATCGACATCACCAGCAGCGCCATCGAAGGCGTGGCGGGCAGGCCGAAGCCGAGCAGGACAAAATAAAACAGGCCGGACTCGCCCACCCACACCAGCATCGAGATCAGCAGGGTCAGCAAGAGGATGCGCGGGCGCGACATGCCCTGGAAACCCGTGAACAGGTCGGCGATGGCGCCCAGTGCGGACTGGGCGCGGCCGCTGCTGCCGCCGCGCTGGGACCAGCCTCTCAGCAGGCGCGCCACCGCGCCGCTGAACAGGAAGCAGGCGGCCAGCGCCACGCCGCCGACCACGGCCATCGTTAGCGCCGATTCGGTGATCATGGGCGGCACCGCGGCGGTGCGGATCGCAAACAGGCCGATCGCCAGGCAGCACAGCAAAGTCATCAAATCGATCAGCCGTTCCATCACCAGACTGCTGGCCGCGGTGGCCTTGCCCACGCCCATCGCGACGGGGAACACGAAGGCGCGCACCACGTCACCCAGGCGCAGGGGCAGCACGTTATTGAGGGCGATCGAGCCGAGAAAGGGCGCGGCGCAATTGCCGAAACTGACCGGTGCGCCGGCCGTGCCCAGCAAGATCGACCAGCGCAGGATGCGCAAGCCGTAGCCTGCCGCCAGGAAGGCGATCGCCGCCACCAGGTAGGGCCAATGGAACTGGCGCAGCGCAGCGAGCACATCGGCCAGGTTGACCTTGCTGGCGATCACTACGATGCACAGGATCGTGATCGCCGCACCGATGGCGTGCTTGAGCCAGCCCCGTTCGCGGCGTGCTGCCGGTTCGCTCATCGATCGGCCCAGACGCGCCACGGCGCCTTACCGGCCGACCACAATGCCTCCAGCTCGCGCTTGTCGCGCAGGGTGTCGCATGGCTGCCAGAAACCAGTGTGGTGGAAGGCGGAGAGCTGGCCGTCGCGTGCCAGGTTGGCCAGCGGCGCCCGTTCCCACGAAGTGCTGTCGTCTTCGATGTAGTCGATGGCCTTGGGTTCGAGTACGAAGAAGCCGCCATTGATCCAGCCGATCTCGTCGCTGGGCTTTTCTTCGAAGCTGGTGACCTGGTTGCCGCCATCGATATTGAGCACGCCAAAACGGCCGGGCGGCTGGACGGCGGCCACGGTGGCCAGCTTGCCATGCGCGCGGTGCTGGGCCAGCTCGGCGGTGATGTCGATGTTCGACAGGCCGTCGCCGTAGGTCATGCAAAAGGTTTCATTGTCGAGGTAGGGCGCGACGCGCTTGAGGCGGCCGCCCGTCATCGTCTCCGGGCCCGTGTCGACCAGGGTGATGCGCCAGTCTTCCGACTGGCTGTTCAGAACGGTGTGCTCCCCCGTGCGCAGGTCGATGCGCATGTCGGACAGGTGGCGGTAGTAGTTGAAGAAGAATTCCTTGATGACATAACCCTTGTAGCCGAGGCAGACGACGAAGTCGTTGATGCCGTGGTGGGCATAGGTCTGCATGATGTGCCACAGCAAAGGCTTGCCGCCAACTTCCACCATCGGTTTCGGTTTGGTGTCGGACTCTTCGGAAATACGTGTGCCGAGGCCGCCGGCGAGGATGACTGCTTTCATGGTAGGTCCCTGGTTAGAGTTTGAGTTCGGATGCGTCGAAATTCAGGTTTTGCTGGACGATCGCGACGGGCTCGGCCCGTACGACGAGGTAAATGCGCAAGAGATATTCACCAATGATGCCAAGGAAAAAGGAATTCAAACCTATACCAAACAGCACGAGAATGTGGATGCTCGCCAGGCCGCGCGGCAGTTCCGGGTGAAACAGGCGCAGCACCAGATAGTACAGCGCGCCGATCACGCTCACGGCAAGAATGCCCAGGCCCAAAAACGACGCCGCCCGCAGCGGTACCACGGAATGGTTCAGCACCGCGGTCAGGCCCAACTGCACCAGACGCTTGACGTTGAACTTGCTTTCGCCGGCCACCCGCGCGTCGCGGTCGTAGGCCACGCCCGTCTGATTGAAGCCGAGGCCAGCGATCATGCCGCGCAAATACGGATTCGAGGTGCGCATCTTGGCCACTGCATCGATCACCTTGCGGTCGATCAGGCGGAAGTCGCCCACGTCGCGGGGAATCGGGTGCTCGCTGATCTTGTCGATGAACCAGTAGCCCAGCCGGCGGAAAGTGCGCAGGCCCCAGGACTCGGGGCGCTTGCGGCGGATGCCGTAGATGACGTGGTAGCCCTGCTGCCACAAGTCGAAGAATTCATCGAGCATTTCCGGCGGATCCTGCAGGTCGGCATCGATCTGCATGACGGCCTCGCCACGGGTATGCAAGTAGTTGGCCAAGATGGAACGCTGGAAGCCCACGTTCTTGGAAAAGCGGATGGCGCGCACGCGCGGATCCTGCTTGGCCAGGGCGGCCAGCAAGTCCCAGGTATCGTCGTCGGAATGGTTGTCCGAAAATACAAATTCGAGGTCGCACTTGGGCCGCATTTTCTCGCCCAGGGCGTGCAGGCGGGCATATAGTGCAGCGATGTTGCCGGATTCGTTGAGCACCGGGATGGTGATCGAAATGAGGGGACGGCGCATCGGCGCCACCTGCGCAGGCGCGTCCGCAGCAGCGTTGACAGGCGAAGAGAGGCTGCTAGACATAAGCTTGGAGATAGTTGACGACGGAGGGGATAGCGGGCCGGAAGCTGTCGGCGGCGAGGTCCGGATGGGACTGGAACACATTGCCGTAGTTTTCCTCGGCCGGTTCGGGTCGCGCGCCCAGGCGCAGCAGTTCGGGCACGCCGAAGGCATCGAACACGCCAATGGCGAGATCGCGCAGGCTGATCGGCTGGCCGGAGCTGAGATCGAACACGCCGCGCACGCCGGCCGCGCACAGGGCGGCGACGGCGCGCGCCTCGTCGCGCACGTGGTGGTACTCGCGCAACTGGCGGCCCGAGGTCATCTCGAACGGCGTGCCGCTGCGCAGGCTGGTGAGCATCTGGCCGAGAAACATGAAGGGACTGGGCTCGCCCACGCCGTACAGGGTGTGCACGCGGATGTGCGCCAGGGGCTGGCTGGCCGCGGCCCGGTCGACGATGTGGGACAGGGCGACTTTGCTACGCACGTAGGGATTGGGATTGGCCTGCAGGGTCTCCATCACGGTGCCGAAGGTGACCACGGTAACGCCTCGGCCGGCGGCGGCTGCAATGATGTGAGCCGGCAGATCGACGTTGACCTTGGCGTGGCTTGATGCCGGCAGGGCCGGATCTAACAGGCCGGAAGCGACCAGCACCGTGTCACCCGGCTGGGCGTGGGCGTCGAGAAACCTGGCGGCAGCGTCGGCGCCTCCCGCTTCGCTCCAGCTCTCGTAATCGCTGCGCGGAAGGCAATGCGCATGGTCCGCGCCAAACTGATCGGCCAGCGCCCGTCCCAGGCGGCCGCGTGCTCCAACAATGAAGTTCATTACTTCAGGCCCGCGCGCCAGGCGTCGATCTGGCGACGGGTGATCTCGCCTGCGGCGGCGGGATCGCGGTAGTAATCGCGGTACCACGCCGCCGTGTGCTCCACCACCTGGGGCGTGTTCCAGACAGGAATCCAGCCCAGCTGGTTGCGCGCCAGCGAACTGTCGAGCGCCAGGGCGCCCGCTTCCGGCAGGGGATTGTCCATGAATTCCAGGGCCGGACGCTGCCAATGCGAGCTCATCATTTCAAGCACGGTACGCACCGAATGCTGTTCCGGGTCCTGCGGGCCCAGGTTCCAGGCGCGCGCGTAGCGGCCTGGCTGTTCGGAAATCAGGCCCGCCATCAGCATCAGGTAGCCGTGCACCAATGCCAGCACGTGCTGCCAGGGCCGGGTGGCGTCCGGATAGCGCAGGGTCATGGGGCTGCCATTGACGACCGAACGCACGAAGTCGGGAATCAGGCGGTCTTCCGACCAGTCGCCGCCGCCGATGATGTTCCCGCCCCGCGCGATGGCGATGGCCGGGCCTTCGCCCTTCGCGAAGGGATAAGACGCCGCATAGCTCTGGATCACCATTTCAGCGGCAGCCTTGGAGGCGCTGTAGGGATCTTTGCCGCCCAGCGGATCGTTCTCGCGGTAGGGCCATTCCCACTCATTGTTCTTGTAGACCTTGTCGGTGGTGATGCAGACGACACCGCGCACGCTCTTGGTGTGGCGAGCTGCTTCCAGCACATTGGCCGTACCTTGGGCGTTGACGAGGAAGGTCGACAGTGGCTCGCGGTAGGAGCGGCGCACCAGCGGCTGGGCCGCAAGATGGAGGATCAACTCCGGCTCGAACGCGGCAATGGCCTCGTGCAGCTTTTCGGCGTCACAGATGTCGCCGATGGTGGTGTCAAATTCCTGGTCCAGGCCGACGGCACTGAACATCGACGGCGTCGTTTCAGGCGCCAGCGAATAGCCCTGCACCTGTGCGCCGATCGCCTTGAGCCACAGGCCTGCCCAGCCGCCCGTGAATCCCGTGGAGCCGGTAAGGAAAATCTTTTTTCCGCGCAGCGCGGCTTCAAAAGGGAGACTGGTTGTCATTTGATTATTGTTGATTCTTTGGACGCCGGATGATACCAGATGGACGATTTGACGCCAACTGCCGGCCGCAGGTTCCGCGGCCGGCGCATGCGGTGCCGACGGCTCAGGACTTGGGCGATCCGCCCAGCAAAAACGCAACCTTCGGCTTGGATTTGTTGCTGCTTGCCGCCGGCGTTTCAGCGCGCACTGGCACCGTCCCGCTCGGCTCATACGGCTTCAAAAACCAAGGATCCACCTTCTCCCGCCGCGGCAAGGTGCCCGGCGCGCGCGCCGGTCGCTCGCTGCTGCGTGGGCCGCCCTCCCCTTCGGCACGGCGCGGCCGTGCTTCCATGCCACGTGGAACGCGCTCTTCGCGCCCGCGCGGGCCGCTGCGCTCGCCATAGGTGGACGCGGGACCAGGCACAAAGCCCGTCAGCTCACCCTTGGTAATGCTCTGCTTGATGAGCTTCTCGATATCCACCAGCAGGCGCTCATCCTTGTCGGAGTAAACGGACAAAGCATCGCCCGATGCGCCAGCGCGGCCGGTGCGACCAATCCTGTGG
>JACXTT010003019.1_pt1 | contig 26328 bp, 26 predicted proteins | sample 9270951 | NCBI WGS metagenome assembly JACXTT01 (sample SAMN15532306, study PRJNA645909) | rock metagenome | isolation source: weathered quartz diorite | place: Puerto Rico | collected 2017-06-21
TGGTCATATCGGCGTCATGCGTCGCATGGCACGCTCGCGCCCGTTTTCCGTATTTCCCTGTTGATAGAAGAGTCGAGAAAGTGCGATGAAGCCACTTCGTATCGTCGCGGTGCTGACCGCCGGGCTGCTGGCTGCCGCAGCGGTCGTGTTTGTCGCGTGGAACCCCGCAGCCGAAAAAACCGTTGGCGCAAGCGAAGCAGCATCCGTACCGCTGCTCGAAATCCGCTGGCATGGCGGCGGCATCGTGCTGCAGGGCAAGGTGCGCGACGTGGCCACGCAGCAAGCGTTGGCGCAAGGTGCGGCCGCGCGATTGGGCGGCGAGACCGATCAGGTGACCGACTGGCTCGACATCACGCCCACCGGACTGGTCGTGGCCGACCCGGCGGCGCTCGCGCAGCTCATCCGCCTGGGGCAGGAAGGCTGGCACCTGCAGCGGCGTCCTGCCGAGGCACGGCTCGCGGTGCAGTCACTCACCGATGCGCGCAGCGCGCAGGCCCTGTCGCTGTTGCAAGCGGCCTTTGGCCCAGGCGTTCCGGCTCGCTTGATTCAGTTGCCCTGATTCATTTCGAAACCTTAACGAGACCGAAGGGATTCACGGCGCCGTCATGCGCCTTGCCCAGCATCCGCTGCATTCAAAACAGAGGAGAGGTGCCATGCAACCATCATTGAAACAGCTCGCCTTGGCGAGCGTCGTTCTTGCCACGCTGACCGCCTGCGGCGGCAGCAACAACTCGAACAGCGTCCTGCCGCTGCCCCCGCCCACGGCGTCCAACCCTCCGGCTCCCGCACCTGCCGTGCCCGGCACGGTGGACGTCAAGCTCATTGCCTTCAACGACCTGCACGGCAACCTCGAGCCGCCGAAGCTGACGATCTCAGCGCCCGCCAAGGGCGGCGGCACGGTGGCGGTGCCCGCCGGCGGCGCTGCCTACATGGCCTCGGCCATCGCCGCGCTCAAGGAGAAGAACCCGAACAACGCGGTGGTGTCGGCCGGCGACATGATCGGCGCGTCGCCGCTGGTGTCGGCGCTGTTCCTCGACGAGTCGACCATCGAAGCCGTGAACGCGATGAAGATCGACTTCAACGCGGTCGGCAACCACGAGTTCGACAAGGGCCAGACCGAGCTGCTGCGCATGAAGAACGGCGGCTGCGCGAAGAACACCGCGCTCGAGCCGTGCCGCGTCAACAAGAACTTTCCGGGCGCGAACTTCGGCTTCCTGGCGGCCAACACCGTGAAGAGCGACGGCAACACGCTGTTCCCCGCCACTGGCATGAAGACTTTCACCAAGGATGGCGCCACGGTCAAGGTGGCGTTCATCGGCATGACGCTCAAGGGCACGCCCAGCATCGTGACGCCCGCGGGCGTGGCCGGCCTGAGCTTCAAGGACGAGGCGGACACCGCCAACGCGCTGATTCCGCAGCTGAAGGCGCAGGGTGCCGATGCCATCGTGGTCGTGGTCCACGAAGGCGGCACCACCGGCGTGGGCTACAACGACAAGAGCTGCACGGGCCTGAACGGCGACATCCTGCCGATCCTCAACAAGCTCGATGCCGCGGTCGACGTCGTGATCTCGGGTCACACGCACCGTTCCTATGTGTGCGACTACAGCAAGACCAACCCTGCCAAGCCCTTCCTGCTGACCAGCGCCGGCCAGTACGGCACGCTGCTCACCGACATCAACCTGACGATCGACACCCGCACTCGCAAGGTCACGGCCAAGGCGGCCGACAACGTGATCGTGCAGGGCGAGGCTTACACCAGCGGCGCCACCACCTATTCGGTGACCGACCAATACCCGGTGTTCGGCAAGAACCAGCAGGTGGCCGCGCTCATCAGCCAGTACCTCACCATCGCTGCGCCGCTGGTGCAGCGCGTGGTGGGGCAACTCACGGCCACGGCCAATCGCACGCAGTCGCCATCGAAGGAAAACGTGCTGGGCAACCTGATCGCCGACGCGCAACTGGCCGCGACCAAGGACGCCGGCAAGGGTGGCGCGCAGATCGCCTTCATGAATCCGGGCGGCGTGCGCGCCGACCTCGTGCCTGCCGCCGACAACAGCGTGACCTACGGCCAGATCTTCGCGGTGCAGCCCTTCGGCAACGGGCTGGTAGTGAAGACGATGACCGGCGCCCAGATCAGGGCAGTGCTGGAGCAGCAGTTCAACAGCGGTGCCAACACGACCGCCACGCCGAAGGTGCTGCTGCCGTCCGCCAGCTTCTCCTACACCTACAACCTCATCCAGCCCGCTGGATCGCGCATCACCAACATGGCACTCAACGGCACCGCGATGACCGATGCCGCCACCTACCGTGTCACGATGAACAGCTTCCTGGCCACGGGCGGTGACAACTTCACTGCGTTCAACGAGGGCACGAATGCGCTCGGCGGCGACCAGGACGTCGACGCTCTGGAGGCCTACATCAAGGCCGGCAGCCCGTTGACGCCGCCAAGCGTTGGCCGCATCACCAACGCCACGCCTCCCTGAGAAGGCTTAAACCTGCTCGGGGTCGGACCGCGTGAATGCGCGGCTGGCGCTGACCGGGTTGGCGTAGTGGAAGGGCGGCACGTACACGCCGGGGTAGGGGGCGTAGTCGCGTGTCGGCGGCAGGTCGGGCTTGAAGCGGTCGCGCAATGTGCCTTCGGGCGAGCGTGCACGGGCCCAGCCTTCTTCGAAGGGCGTGTGGTAGGTGCGGTAGAAGTGCAGGCGGCTGATCTTCCAGAGGCCGCCTTCCTTGCGATAGCGAATCTCATAGGGGCCTTCGCCCCACAGCGCCTTCACGCCGAACTCGGCAATCTGCATGAAGCAGCGCCAGCGCCCGCTGGCCTGCGTGCCATCTGGGTCGACATGCACGATGCCCTGCACGATCAGGTGGTTGTACAGGCGCCCGTGCACGAGGCCGTTCTCGTCGCTCATCGCAGGCCCCTTGCCGAGGATGTCGCGGAACAACACTTCGGCGCGCGGCTTGCCGAGATACACGCCCAGCGCGGAAATCTCGATCGAACAGTCGTCGGTGAACAGCGCGAGCATCTCGCTCCACAGCGCCTTGTCGAGGTAGTAGCCGTACATGCGCGTCAGCTTGTTGATGGCCTCGGTGTCTTCTGCGGTCTGTACCTTGCGTTCGAGCGCATCCACACGCGAGAGCAGGGCGCGCACGGTCGTTTCGAGGGAGTCATGGGTCACGTCGTCGTCTCTTTCTCTTTTGCTTGCACCGGTCAATCGAGCCTTACGCCGGTTGCCTTGATGATCCGTCCCCAGACCTCGTAGTCGTTGCGCACGATGGCCTGGAACTCGGCCGGCGTGGTGCCGGTGAGTTCCAGCCCCAGCGGCTCGAACTGGGCCTTGATCTCGGGGCTGCGAAGGGCGCTCACCAATGCGCCGTTCAGCTTGGCCAGCACGTCCGGCGGCAGGCCTGCGGGGCCGAAGAAGCCCATCCAGCCGGTGATGTCGAGCGCGCCGTAGCCGGCTTCGCGGCCGGTGGCAACGTTCGGCAGGTCTTTCATGCGCACCGGGCCGGTCACGGCCAATGCCTTCAGGCGGCCGCCGCGGATGTGGGGCAAAGAGGTGGCAGGTGAATCGAACTGCACCTGGATGAAGCCACCCAGCAGGTCGCGCATCGCATCTGCCGAACCCTTGTAGGGAATGTGATTGAGCTTTGCGCCGTACTGCTGGTTGAGCATCTCGATGTAGAGATGTCCGTTGGTGCCGGGGCCCGGAGAGCCAGCGGAGATCGGGCCGGCTGTCTTGCTCAGTTCGATCAGCTCGCGCAGGTCTTGCGCGCGCAGCGAAGGATGAGCCACGAGCACGGAGCCGTTGCGGTAGACCTGCGTGATGGGGGTGAAGTCCTTGAACGGGTCGTAGGGCGGTTTGGCGAACATGTGAGGCACTTGCGTGTGCGTGGTGTTCAGGCTCAGCAGCAGCGTATAGCCGTCGGCCGCAGAGCGCGCGACGTTCAGCGCGGCAGGCACGCTCGCGCCGCCGGGGCGGCTGTCGACGATGATCGGCGCCTGGTTCAGCAGGGGGCCGACCTGCACGCCCAGCGCGCGCCCGAGGATGTCTGCCGGCCCGCCGGGCGGCGCCGGAATCACGATGCGAATCGGTTTGCCCCCTGCGGGAAATCCCTCTGCGACGGCGGGCAGGGCCGTGCCCGCGGCAAGGCCGGCGCCCAGCCACAGCAGCCGGCGCCGGTCGAGGGTGTGGCGCGATGACGCCGAAATGTGCATGTCTTGTCTCCTGTCGTTTCTTTTCTGTTGGTGTCCTAACCGGATGCTAGAGACGCGACAGCCTGGAGGCTAGCGACGAATCGGCGTGAGGTATCAACCGCTGGTTAACATCGAAACCATGGCCCGACCCCCTCTTTCCCTTGGCCGGCGACTGCGCTTCCATCAGCTGGAACTGGTGCACGAGGTCGCCGAATGTGGCAGCTTGGGCGAGGTTGCGCAGCGGCTGCACATCAGCCGCGCGGCGGTCAGCAAGGCGCTCAAGGAACTCGAAAGCTCGCTGGGCATTGCACTGTTCGAGCGCTCGTCCAAGGGCATGACGCCCACGGCTGCGGGCGTGCGTGTCGCTCGCCATGCGCGGCTGCTGCTCAACGACCTGCATCACCTGACACAGTCGGTCGCCGCCGAACAGCCTGCCGGTGCCGCGCAGCTTCGCATCGGGCTGCCGCCTTTTGTCGGTACGCACTTTGCACCCCGCATCCTGCTTCGGTTGCGCGAGCGGCTGGCCGGGCAGCAACTGGTGGTGCAGTTGCATGAAGGCCGGCTCGGCACGCTTATCGAGCAACTGCTGAAAGGCGAACTCGATGCCGTCATGGCGCTCTATTCGCCGCGCGCGGTCGATGCGCTCGACCTGGGCATGCTGAGCATCAGACACTGCCAGGTGGTGCCGATGGTGGTGGTGGCGTCGCCTGCGCTGCGCATTCCACGCCGCAGGGCCTACCGGTGGGAGGAGTTGCTGTCATGCCCTTGGGTGCTGCCGCCTGCGAGCACGCACCTGCGCCGCTCGGTCGACGAAATGTTCACCGCTCACGGTAGCCGTGCGCCGCAACCGGTCATCGAGTCGGGCTCGCTGCAGTCGAATGTGCGGCTCGCCAGTGCCGGCCTGGGCCTGGCCGTGGTGCCGGCACCGGCTGCCGAAGCCGAGGTGGCCGCGGGCCGGCTGCGTGTGCTCGCCATGCAGCAAGCCTTGCCGGAGACCACCGTGGTGCTGATGTACCGCAAGGTGTCTGCGCTCTACATGGACGCGATTCAGGCGCTGGACGAGGCTGCGGCTGAAGAACTGCGCGGCGAGTAGCCGGCGCATCCTTGCTCGGGAAGTATTGGTAGATCGGCTCCATGCGCACGCCGGCCCGCTCGACCCCGCAACCGGCCCTGAGTTTGCTTGCCGAATGAGATCAGGCCGTCACGCGCAGCCGCATCGGCTGCGGCTTGCCGTAGACCAAACTGCGCCACACCCATTCAGCAGGCCCGAAGCGGAAGCGGCCCAGCCACCAGCAACTGAACAGCGCCTGCAGCCCGAAGATCGCAAGACCTGCGAGCGCGACGCCCACGAGTCCGAACTGCGGCCCCAGGCCCAGTCCGATGCCGTAGAACAGGCCAAGGCCGAACAGCGTCTGCGCGAGGTAGTTGGTCAGTGCCATGCGTCCCATCGGTGCCAGCTTGCGCAGCCAGTGGCGCCACGCGGCCTGCTGGAAGAGCAGCACGAAGCCCGCCATGTAGAACACGCCCTGTGCCAGCGGCGTGATTTCCCGCAGCAGGCGCGTCGCGACGAGGCCCGCGCCATCTTGCAGCCATGCGGCGACCACGCCCGTGCTGTTGTAGTCCCGCAGCACCAGCAGCACGCTCGCCACCACGCTCACACCGAAGCTGGCTCGCAGCAGCCGGACCCAGAAGCGCCGGTGCGCCACCGATTCCTGCAGCACTCGCGTGCGGCCGATCGCCATGCCGATCAGCAGCCGGCCGAACACGAACAGCGGCAGCGACCACACGGCGATGCGCATGCGGATGTCGCGCGTCAGGTTGCCTTGCAGCATCGTTGCCCAGTCGCCGCTGACGAAGGCCGTCCACGCGGCGGCCGAAGCCTGCGGCCTGCTGAGTTGCTGCGGCAGCAGCCCCGGCAACACAGGCTGAAGCAACACGGGCAGCACCACCGCCACGCACACGCCGAGCACTGCCAGTGTGCGCGTCGACAGCTTCGTGAATGCGAGCAGCAGCAGGCCGAACACCGCGTAGTAGCGCAGGATGTCGCCCCACCAGAAGAGATAGGCGTGCACGAGGCCGATGGCCAGCAGCACCAGCATGCGGCGCACGTACAGGCGCGTGCCGTCGGCCTTGTCCGCTAGCCGGCGGGTCTGCATCGCGAAGCCGACACCGAAGAGCAGCGTGAACAGAGTGATCGACTTCGCGTCGACCAGCAGCTCCATCGCCAGCGCTATCGCTCTGTCCCATGCCGCGGTGGGTAGCGCGCCGCGTTGCGATTGGGTAATGAACTCGTACAGCGAGAAGCTGCGCAGGTTGACCAGGAGCACGCCGAAGAGCGCGAAGCCGCGCAGCGCGTCGAGCAGTTCAAGGCGCCGCGTGAGCGGCGCGGGCGCAGGTGCGTATGAGGTTCGCGCGCGCGCGGCGGCGGTGTTCGAATGGCTCAGGGAGCCGCCCGCGGCTGAATAGCGCGGCAGCCTTGCAGGATCGAATGTCATCGGAGTTCGCAGGGTCGGGTCGAGTGCCGGATGTCGGGCAGCCGCAATGAGCCGCCCGTGCCAGACCTGCGATGCTATGAATCAGCATTGCGCGAACATTGCGTGGTTCGGCGCATGCATGCGCCGCGCTCAGATGACGATGTTCTGCTCCACGTCCAGCGTCTTGCGGCGCGCCAGCGCGAGGTTCGACTTGGCCTTGTCCAGCACGAGGTAGACGAACAGGCCTTCCTTCTTCTGCATCGGGCGGATGATGTGGTACTGCCTGCCCAGCGTGATGAGGATGTCCTCGATGACATCGTTCAAGCCCAGGTCGCGCATGGTGCGCAGCTTGGCGCGAACCACTTCGGTGTTGCCCGCCGCCGCCACTTCCAGGTCGACGCCCGAGCCGATCTGGCCCAGGATCATGCCGCTGCTGGAGTCGACCAGCGCCGCGCACAGCGCGCCGTCGCAGGTCATCAGGTCGTCCATGGATTGCTTGATATTTGCCATCGGAATCTTTCCTAGTACCTCGCCCCTGAAAGTCGGCAGCCACCCGGGCGAAGAGGTGGGCGGCTGCCGGAGTCGAACCGATGCGGCCGGGCAGGGGCCCTCAGGCCTGCTGCAGCGACAGCGTTGCCTGCTTCGCGAAGTAGAGGACCTGGCCGATGATGGCGTCCTTGCTCGTGACGACACTCACGATGAGCGCGATCTCCGGGTGGCGCGCCTGCAGCATCAGGATGTGGCCGTGCGTGGCTTCGATGGTCACGTTGTCACAGGCGCCGAGGTTGCTTTCCTCGCCCGCAACGGCGCCCAGCGCCGCAAGCGAACTGGCAATGGCCGAGAGGCGGGCCACCTGCGCGGTGTTCTCCACGCGCGCGGCCAGCTCCATGCCGTCTTCGGTCGAGATCACCACCGCTTTCACGCCCTTGATCTCGCGCATCAGCGTGTCGATGGCGGATTCGGCGGCGAGCTTGATTCTTGGCGTTATTTGCATGAGTGCTCAGAAGTGGGAAGACAGGGGCTCAGGTCTCGAGTTGAAGCAGCAGCAGCTCCAGCAGCTCGACGACCTGTCGCGCGTCGGTGACGTTGGCGGGCAGCACCGGGCACAGCACGCCGCGGGCTTCCATGCGCTGCGCAAAGGCGTCGATGTCGGGCTTGGGATGCGCTTCCATGCGGCCCACCGCGACCACGCAGGCGGTCTTGGCGATGAGTTCGGCAAAGCCGTCGAGGTAGACGTCCAGGTCGGCCAGCGGATCGGGGCGGCTGTTGTCCACCAGGATCACCAGGCCGAGCGCGCCGCGCCCCAGGATGCGCCACATGAAGTCGAAGCGCATCTGGCCGGGCGTGCCGTACAGGCGCAGCTTCTCGCCGTTGTCCAGCGTGAGTTCGCCGTAGTCCAGCCCGACGGTGGTGGTGGCCTTGGCCACGGAGGTGTCGCTGTTGCGCACGTCGGTGCTGACGGGGGGGATCTCGCTCACGGCGCCGATGGCGGTTGTCTTGCCGGCGCCCATGGTGCCGGTGAAGAGGATCTTGTGTTCGACGGTCATTTGTGCCCGGTGGCGAGCAGGCCGAGGCGGCTGCGGATGCGTGCCAGCAGGCCGGGTTGCACGGTGTCGCGCGCCAGGGCCTGCGGGCGGCTGTCGACCGGCAGTACCGAATCGGGGGCGGACGGCGTGGACAGCATGATCGGCGCGGCGCCGACCGCGATGGCGGGGGGCGCGGGCTGGCGGGCGCTTTCGAGCAGCTCGGCACGGCGCAGGTCGGCGAGGAAGTCGAGGCAGTCCTGCGGCGCGAGGCCCGAGCGTTGCCGCAGCAGCAGCAGGGAAGTCGGCCGGCCGGTCATCAGCGTGGCCAGGCGAACGCGCGCGGGCGTCTCGAGCAGGGCGGCGGGCGGCCAGCGCAGCAGGCGGAATTCTTCGTCTTCGGCGATATGGCCGTCGGACGCCGCAAGGCCCAGGCCGCGTGCGTGGACGACCAAGGCGCCGAGCCGGTTGAGCGTGTGCTCCAGCTCGTCCGCATGCAGCGGCAGCGGCAGGAAATGGCCGCCGCGCTGCGGGTCGGGCTGGCCGATGGCCAGGACCGGCACGGCCGCCGCCGGGTCATCGGTTGCGGTGGAGGCTTGCCCGCCCACCACCCGGAGGTCGGCCTGCCCGGCCTTCCAGGCCCAGTGCTGGTGGGTGCGGTGGTCCAGCAGGCGGACCAGTGACTTGAGGAGCAGCTCTTCCCGGGGCGGCAACCCCTCGACGCTGAAGCTCAGCAAGGCGCGTTGGCCTTTGGTCGCGGGGTTGGCGGCGGTCGTCATGGCTGGTGTGCGTGACGGTTGGGCGCCTCGAAGGAGGGCACCAATATGAGGCGAATATGCCGATCTGAATGCAACTTAGGCTCTTTGAAAAATTTCAATGGATGGAGCGCTGAGGGCGCCGGCCAAACTGAAGTCCAAGGTTGTATCAATCTGTGTGACGCTAAAAATATAACACCTGTTGCAAATAAAAACACAACATTACGGCCGAAGTTTTCGGCCGACCGAGCGGTCGTTCATCGACGCCGTGTCTTCGCGTAGGCCGATTCCTCAAGCCGGATTTGCCCCGGTTTTGCGGATTTAGCATGGGCGCACCTGCCGAGGGAGGCAGTGATTTCTTCGCAGATCCATGTTTTTTCCAAAGGAAGACGCCATGAACACCCTGAATCTCCGCACGCTCGCCGTCTCGTCCGCGGTTGCCTTGTGCAGCATCGCGTTTGTGGGTTGCACCACCACGAAGCCGCAGGACCAGGCCAGCAGCGCGTCCTCGCGCGCTTCGGTCGACGCACAGGTCGACGCCTCGCTGTCCAAGCTCTATGACTCCGTGAAGGGCTCGCGCGAGCTGGTCGCGCGCTCGAGCGGTGTGCTGGTGTTCCCCGCCGTGGTGGGGGCCAGCATGGGCGTGGGCGCCGAATATGGCCGTGGCGCGCTGCGCGTGAACGGGCGCACGCAGTCCTACTACAGCACTACTTCGGGCTCGCTGGGCTTCCAGGCCGGGGCCCAATCGAAGGCGGTGGTCTACGTGTTCACCACGCAGGCCGCGCTCGACAAGTTCCGCAACAGCAAGGGCTGGACGGCTGGCGCAGACGCCACCGTGGCCGCCGCGACCGTCGGTGCCAACGGCAGCATCGACACCAACACCCTGCGCCAGCCGGTGGTGGGCTTCGTGATGACCAACGTGGGGCTGGAAGCCGGCGTCTCGCTCTCGGGCGCGAAGATCACCGAGATCCAGCTGTAACCTGGCCGCGCTCCGGTCGCTCCGGTTAATGGCCGAGCCGCGCCTGCAGTTCGGCCACCTGCTTGCGCAGGGCGTCGTTCTCGGCGGTCAGCTGCACGACGCGCTCTTTCAGCAGCTGCACCGTGTCGGCGTCGGTCGATGACTGATCGTCGCCGGCCGCGGCTTCCGCGGGCTCCTCGCGCGGCTTCTTTTTCGACTCTCGCACGCGTTTTGCCGCCTGCTTGAGTTCGTCCTTGCCGGCGTTCGCGGCGGACACCTGCTCTTCTGCCGGCAAAGTGGCCACTGCCGCGGCGGTGTTGATCGAAATCACGCCCGACTTCACCGCCGCCACCAGTTCAGGCGCCGCCTGCTTCTGGATTTTCTCGATCATCACGACTTGGCTGCTGCTCAGCCGCGCCGCCCTGGCAATGGCTTCCCGGCTGTTCAGCGGGGCTGGCGGGGGCAGCGGGACGGCGCCGTCTTCGGCACTCGCGCCGGCTGGCGAGTCGACATCGAAGGGAGGATCGTCCGCCGATGCCGGCGCGGCGGAAGCCGAACGGGCGCGCTGCACGTCCACGATGTCTTTCTTGCGCAATGCGAGCACGCCGCGCAAAAAGTCCGAAATGCTGCGCCGGCCCAGGTGCTGATCGATCATCCAGAGGTGCACGTCGTCGATGGTCTTGAAGCGCGTGTTCTGCACCGTCTGGAACGGCAGGCCGTGCTTCTGGCAGATGCCGTAGCGGTTGTGGCCGTCGACCAGCACGTCACCCCACAGCACCAGCGCATCGCGGCAGCCCTCGGCCAGGATGCTTCGCTCCAGTGCTTCGTACTCCTCCGGCGTCAGTGGGTCGATATAGGCTTTGAGTTCTTCGTTGACGACGATGTTCATGGGTGCGGAGTCGGGGAGAGGGGCGGGATTTTAGATGCCCGCCGATTCGCCGCTGCGCTCCGGGTGGATTTCCAGGGGCCGCTCCCACTGCAGCGGTGCGATGTCCCGGCACACGATCCGCATGTCGGCGCCGTTGCCGCCGGTGGCGGCGCAGACGGCCACGAGATGCTCGGGCGTGGGCCTCAGTTGCCAGAAATGCCGGTGCGGCGCGTCGTCGCCATGCGCGTTGCTGAAAAGCGCGAATCCGATGCGGTCGTCCGCCTCGTCCAGCGCGAAGCCGAAGCTGTCGAGCGGGATCTGCAGGCCCATGCCGCGTGCCTTGATGTAGCTCTCCTTCAAGGTCCACAACTCGAAGAAGCGGTGCGCTCGCCTTGAAGGCGGCAACGCGGCCAGCGCCTTTGCCTCGGCCGGCGAGAAGAAGTGGTCGGCAAGCTCGAGCGACGCGTTGCGGCCGAGGTGCTCCGCGTCGACACCCATTTCGAGATTTCGCGCGAGCGCCAGCACGATCAGCCCATCGGTGTGGCTCAGGTTGAAATCCAGGCCTTGGATGGCCTGCGTCATCGGGCCTCCAATGCGGGGGCGGCCGAAGGGGCCCTCCGCAAACCGCCAGTCCTGCGGCCGCACCGGCGCATAGCGCGAGAGCGCCGTGCGTACCAGCACCCGCGTCAGCAGGTGGCGATGCCGGTCGCGCGCGAAGTGGAAGCGTGCGGTCCGCGCGAGTTCATGGGGCTCCAGCAGCGCGCGGCACGCCGCTTCCCGCGCGGGATCGCCGGACTCGCCGTGACGGCAGAACCAGAGATGGATTTCGCCCGAAGGCAGGGGGAGAAGGGCGTCGGCTGCGGGCATGTGGGGGCCGATGATTGCATGAAGCGGACGAGCCCATCAGCATGGTCGCCCTGTCGGCGGGGTGGCTGCCTTCATGAAAGACTAACGTTGTTAGTTTATGATGAAGTTCAACCTACCATTGTTAGGTTGTCCGTGGCTGCACTCCAAGTTCAGAGGGTTCCTCATGTCTTCCTCCTTTGATTTCCAAGGGCCTGCCGGTGTCTCCGACACGCCGGTGGCCGACGCCGACCAGCCAGGCCTGGTCGAACGCGCTTTCACCCGCCTGTTTCTGCGCCCTGTGCGCGTCATCGCCAGCACCAGCCTTGCGACGCGCTTCCGGCTCATCGATCTTGAGTGCGTGGCGTTCGAGAGCCATCGCTGGTCGCCGGGCCAGAAGGTGCAGATCAAGATCGGCGGCGGCCTGGAGATGCGCACCTACACCCCCGTGCGCTGGGATGCCGCGCGCGGCGTCACGCGCATCGTGGCGTTCGCGCATGGCGAGGGCCCGGGCAGCGAGTGGGTGCACCGCGCGCGGCCGGGCGACGAGCGGCAGGTCTTCGGGCCGCGCCGTTCGCTGGCGATGGAGCCGCTGGCGGCATCGACGATCGTCTTCGGCGACGAGACCTCGTTCGGGCTGGCTGCATCGCTGTGCGGAAGAGACGCCAGCGCGCAGGGCGTGCGCGCCGTGTTCGAAGTTGGTGCCATCGCCGAATCGCGGCGGGTGCTGGACGCGCTGGGCATCCGACCGTTGGCGCTGATGGAGCGCCGCACCGACGACTCGCATCTGCTGGAGCTGCTGTCCGCGATGGTGCCGCCCATGGACGGCAGCACGCACTACGTGCTGACGGGCAAGGCCTCGTCGATCAGGCAGATGAGCCGTGCGCTCAAGGCGCAGGGCGTGGAGTCGAGGCGCATCAAGGCCAAGGCTTACTGGGCGCCCGGCAAGACCGGGCTGGACTGAAGGGCGGGCGCGGGCCCGGCTTTCATTTCTTCGGCTTCGCCGCCGCGGGCTCCGCCTCGATCTTCTTCGCCAGGCCGGCCACGATCACGTCGAGGCCCAGCGCGAAACGCTCTTCGAAGTCGGTGTTGAAGAGCGCCTCGGCGCAGGCGAAGACCGAAGGAAACTGCTGCTTCGTCTTCTCCAGCAGTTCGTCCTGGTTCTCCACCGCGTCGATGCCGGTGCCCGGGCCCAGTGCCTGCTCTTCCATCACGAAGCCCAGCACGTAATACATCATGCTGAAAGAACCCCAGGCCGCCAGCTTGGGGCTCGCCCCCGCGCGCAGCAGCGGGCCGACCATCGCCTCGCCCACGCGCAGCGTGTTGTCGGATGTGACGTAGGTGCCGCCATAGACCCGCGCGCCGTCACGGTGCGAGAGCAGGCCCCGGCGCAGTTCCTGTCCCACGGTGCGCACGCACTCCTGCCAGGGCATGCCTTCGGTGGGGTTGCGCGCCACGCTTTCGACCAGCGCATCGGCCATGCCGTCGATCAGCGCCTTCTTGTTCGGGAAATGCCAGTAGAGGGAAGGGGCCTGCACCTGCAGTGCCTGGGCCAGCGCCCGCATCGTGAGGCCGTCGAGGCCGTTCTCGTCGAGCAGCACGAGGGCTGTCGCGATGATCTGGTCGCGCTGGAGTCGCATTGTTCTGATTCATCCCGGGGCTTGAGGCTAACGCTGTCAGTGTAGCCAGCCACCGGGAGCGCGCGGGCCGCTTCAGCCGCGCTTGGGAATGCCCAGTCCCTTGACGACGGCAGGCCTTGCGACGAAGGCTTCGAGCACGCGCGCGACGTTCGCGAAGTCCTTGAAGCCCACGAGCTCGCCGGCCTCGTAGAAGCCGACCAGATTGCGGATCCACGGGAAGGTGGCGATGTCTGCGATGGTGTAGCTGTCGCCCATGATCCATTCGCGGTTGGCAAGGTGCTTGTCGAGCACGCCGAGCAGGCGCTTCGATTCGCCCACGTAGCGGTCACGCGGGCGCTTGTCTTCGTAGTCCTTGCCGGCAAACTTGTTGAAGAAGCCGAGCTGGCCGAACATCGGGCCGATGCCACCCATCTGGAACATGACCCACTGCAGGGTCTGGTAGCGGCCGGCGGCGTCCTGCGGAATGAGCTTGCCGGTCTTCTCGGCCAGGTACACCAGGATCGCGCCCGACTCGAACAGCGCCAGCGGCTTGCCGCCCGGGCCGTCGGGGTCGAGGATGGCGGGGATCTTGTTGTTCGGGTTGAGCGAGAGGAACTCCGGCGACACCTGGTCGTTGGTCTCGAAGCTCACGAGGTGCGGCTCGTAGGGCAGGCCGGTTTCCTCCAGCATGATCGACACCTTCACGCCGTTGGGCGTGGGCAGCGAATACAGCTGCAGCCGCTCGGGGTGCTGCGCGGGCCATTTCTTCGTGATGGGGAAGCTGGAGAGATCGGTCATGGGTGGTGTCCTCGGGTTCGCGGAAACTGCAAGCGCCGGATTCTGCCCGGGTCAGGCCGCCGGCGTGCGCGCATGGCCTTGCAGGCGCGGCAACACCTCGCGCCCCAGTTCGTCGACCACCTCCACGGCGGGCCGGGGGCCGCGCACCAGGTTCATCAGCACATGCGCCACACCGGCGTCTTCCATGCGGTCGAGGTAAGCCACCAGCGCATCGCGCCCGGTTCGCAGGCCGAGTTCGATGGGTTCGGCCGGTGCGGCCGGGTCTTCGAGCAGGTCGATCTGCAGCGACTGGATGAAGGGCTTGGCCTCGCTGCCCGCGCGCTCGCGCAGCGCGGTCTGCCACAGGCCGATGCGGCCCTGCTGGCGTGCTTCGTCGCGGTGGTAGGTGGCCCAGCCGTCGGCATGGGCGGCGGTCCATTGCAGCGACTGGCGCGCCGAGCCCACCACCAGCATGCCGATGCGTTCTGCGGGCGGGGCCATCAGGTCGTGGCCGCCGGTGGCCTCGCGCAGCGCGGCGCGCCCGGCCGCATCGGGCGAGAGGGCCGAGCGCACCAGGTTCCAGCGCTCGCGGAAGGTGTCGCCGCGCAGCGCGATGTCTTGCCTGAAGATGGCGAACTCCGCCTCTCGGTCGCCCGAGCCGAGCCCGAGGATGAAGCGCTCGCCCGACAGCCGGTTCACCGACAGCGCCGACTTGGCCACGTGCAGCGGATGGCGCAGCGGCAGCACCGCCGCTGCCGTGCCCAGCGCGATGCGTCGCGTGGCGCCGGCCAGCATCGTGAGCCACGCGAAAGGCTCGTCGAGCACGGAGATCTCGTCGCCCTGCGGCACCATCACCGGCACGTCGCGCGTCCACAGCGCGGCGAAGCCGAGCCGGTCGGCGAGGGCGGCGATATCGCGCTCCGCCTCGGGGTCGGCCATCGCGCCGTTGGCACGGGCCACGGGCGTCATCAGGCCCAGGGTGAGTCGGCCGGCGAGCAGGGTCTGCCGGTAGGCGGCGTTGAAGGGAGGCATGAGGGGAAGACGCGAAGGCGCAGGTGAGGTTCTGAAAATGATCGCACGGGCAATCTCGTTCGGAGATGCGCCGATCTTTATTCCATATGAATCTTGCGCGTAAACCCGCTGCGGCGATGCTTGGGGCGCCCGCGACCATCGGCTGCAGGCAACACGAACGCAGACAGAAGCAAAGAAAGAGAGAAGCGCCCATGAGTTCCACCTCCACCGCGGCCCAGCCCTACGGCGGACACTTCGACAGCACCGCCGACGCGGTCTACCGCAAGGTCGGCTGGCGGCTGATTCCGCTGCTCTTTCTCTGCTACATCGTGGCCTACCTGGACCGCGTGAACGTCGGCTTCGCCAAGCTGCAGATGCAGGGCGACCTGCAGTTCAGCGAGGCGGTGTACGGGCTGGGCGCGGGCATCTTCTTCATCGGCTACTTCCTGTTCGAAGTGCCGAGCAACGTGGTGATGCACCGCGTGGGTGCGCGCCGCTGGATCGCCCGCATCATGATCACCTGGGGCGTACTGTCGGCCGCCACCATGTTCGTGAGCTCGCCGATGTCGTTCTACGTGATCCGCTTCCTGCTGGGCGCGGCCGAGGCGGGCTTCTTCCCCGGCATCATCATGTACCTGACCTACTGGTACCCGGCCGCGCGGCGCGGCAAGGCGACATCGCTGTTCCTGGCGGCGATTCCGTTCGCGGGCATCCTGGGCGGGCCGCTTTCGGGCTGGATCCTGCAGGGCATGAACGGCGTGCACGGCTGGGCTGGCTGGCAATGGCTGTTCCTGCTGCAGGGCCTGCCGACCGTGGCACTGGGGCTGGTCGTGTGGCGCTACCTCGACGACCGCGTGAAAGACGTGCAGTGGCTCACGCCCGCCGAGCGCGAGCTCATCGCGCGCGACATCGCCAGGGAAGACGCCGCGAAGGCGCAGCCGCGCATCCTCGGCGTGCTGGGCAACGGCCGCGTGTGGCTGCTGGCGCTGGTGTACTTCGCCTATACCTCGGGGCTGTACGGCATCTCGTTCTGGCTGCCGAGCATCATCAAGGCCATCGGCGTGACGGGCGCGCTCGACATCGGGCTGCTCAGCGCCATTCCGTGGACCTTCGGCGTGATCGCGATGTACTTTATGGCCCGCAGCGCCGACCGCCGGCTCGAATACCGCTGGCACAGTGCACTGGCGGCCGTCGTCGGCGCACTCGGCCTGGTGCTGAGCGTGATCTTCCACGGCAACACGACGCTCGCGATGGCCGGCCTCACGCTGGCCACCATGGGCATCATGTCGACCTTTCCGGTCTTCTGGGGCATGCCGACCGCCTTTCTGGGCGGCGCTGCCGCCGCGGCGGGCATCGCGCTCATCAACTCCTTCGGCAATCTCTCGGGCTTCAGCGCGCCGTTTCTCATCGGCCTGATCAAGGACGCGACGCGCAGCACCGATGCGGGGCTGTACATGCTCGCGGCGCTGCTGGTGACCGGCGCTGTGCTGGTGTTGTTCGTCAAGCCCGGCGGCGCTTCGGCGCGGCCCTGAAGGAGCCGGCATGGACACGGTCGTGAGTTCCTCCACCCGACGTTCTCCGTCGCCCGAATTGCTCGCGCTGCTTGAGCGCGAGTTCGCGGAGCGCTTTTCCATCAGCCGCGCCGTGCTGCAGCAGCACGGCACCGACGAATCGACCTACCCGCCGCAGCCGCCCGATGCGGTCGTGTACGTCTGCGGCACCGAGGAAGCGGCCTTCGTGGTCCGCGCCTGTGCGAAGGAGCGCGTGCCGGTCATCGGCTTCGGCGTGGGCTCGTCGGTGGAGGGGCATCTGCTCGCGGTGCAGGGCGGCGTGTGCATCGACTTCTCGCGCATGAACAAGGTGCTGGCGATCCGTCCGGGTGACCTCACGGCCACGGTGGAAGCGGGCGTGACGCGCGGGCAGCTGAACGCGGCGCTGCAGGACACGGGCTTCTTCTTCTCGGTCGACCCCGGCGCCGATGCGTCCATCGGCGGCATGGTGGCCACGGCCGCGTCGGGCACCAACACCGTGCGCTACGGCACCATGCGCGACAACCTCGTGAGCCTCACGGTGGTCACGGCCGACGGCAACGTGGTGCGCACTGCCTCGCGGGCGCGCAAGAGTTCGGCGGGCTACAACCTCACGCAGCTGTATTGCGGCTCCGAGGGCACGCTGGGGCTCATCACCGAGGCTACCGTTCGGCTGCATCCGCACCCCGAGGCGTATGCCGCCGCGGTGGTGAACTTTCCGTCTGTGCGCGCGGCGGTCGATTGCGTGATCGAGTCGATCCAGATGGGCGTGCCGCTCGCGCGCGCCGAGATGCTGGATGCGCTGACCATCCGCGCCGTGAATGCGCACAGCCACACCACGCTCGGCGAGAGCCCCACGCTGTTCCTGGAGTTCGGCGCGAGCCGGTCGCAGATCGAGGAGCAGGCCGGCATCGTGCGCGAGATCGCGGCCAGCCACGGCGGCGGGGAGTTCCAATGGGCCAACCGGCAGGAAGATCGCTCGCGCCTGTGGACGCCGCGCCACCACGCCTATTTCGCCTGCCTGCAGCTGAAGGCGGGCAGCCGCAGCCTGACGACCGACGCCTGCGTGCCGCTGTCGGCGCTGGCGCAGTGCATCGACGAGACGCAGGCAGACATTGCCGAGCACGGGCTGCTCGCGCCGGTGTTCGGCCATGTCGGCGACGGCAACTTTCATTGCCTGGTGTTGGTCGATCCGAACAGCGCAGAAGAAAACGAAGCCGCCGAAGCCTTCAGCCACCGGCTGGTGCAGCGAGCGCTGCGCCACGGCGGCACCTGCACCGGCGAGCACGGCGTGGGCATGCACAAGATGAAGTACCTGGCCGAGGAACATGGCGAGCACGGCGTGGCGCTTATGCGCTCGGTCAAGCAGGCGCTCGATCCGCACGACATCTTCAATCCAGGCAAGGTCGTCGGCGCCTGAGCGTGTGCGTCGCTGGGCCGGCGCATACCCCCGACCTAGAATGACCGGCCGCGCTCCGCACCTCCGCAGCGCGCGGCCGGAGATATGCGGATGGAATTGCGCCAGTTCAGGTATTTCGTTGCCATCGTGGACTGCGGCAGCCTGTCGCGCGCGGCGCAGCAACTCTTCATTGCACAGTCGGCCTTGAGCAAGCAGATGGCCGAGCTCGAATCGGAGCTGGGTACCCAGCTGCTGCTGCGCAGCCGCAACGGCGTGGCAATGACCGAGGCGGGCAAGGTGTTCTACGAATACGCGCAGGGCATCACCAAGCAGGTGAGCGACGCCAAGGCCGCGGTGCATGTCGCGTCCGATTCGGTGGTGGGCTCGGTGGTGGCGGCGCTGCCGCAGAGCGTGTCGCCCATGATCGCGCTGCCGCTCATGCGCGCGGCCGCGCGGCGCTACCCCGACGTGGTGCTGCACCTCAACGAGGAACTCACCGGCAACATGGCCGACCAACTGCTGCGCGGGCGGGTCGATGTGGCGGTGTTCTCTCCGACCATGCCGGCGGAAGACATCGCCTTCACGCCGCTGGTGGAGGAAGACTTCGTGTTCCTCGAGTCGCCGCAGAGCCCGCACGCGCTGCCGCCAGGCGACGTGAGCATCGAGCAGGCCACGGCGCGTCCGCTGGTGTGGCCGGCCAATGCACACGGGCATTGCACGCGCTGGCTGGTGGATGGGGTGCTCGAGACGGCTGGTTATTCGCCGGCGCAGGTGGCGGCGGAGATCAATTCGGTCTACACGCTGAAGGCGGCGGTCGAGGCCGGGCTCGGGCCCACCATCATGCCGCTGGGCCTGGCGCAGCGCGAGGTGAAGGAGGGGCGGCTGGCGGCGCACCGCATCGCCTCGCCCGCGATGTTTCGCACGCTGGGGCTGTGCGTGTCGGTGCACCTGCCGACGACCAACGCAAAGCGCGCGGTGTGCGCGCTGATCGCTGAGGTGATCCGCACGCTGTGCGAGAGCGGCGAGTGGCAGGGCGCGCGCTTCGTGGCGGGCGCTGCCGCCGCCGTGAAAAAGCCGAAGCCTTAGAGCGCCTTGGCGGTAGCGGCAACGCGCTTGCGTGCCGCCGGCGCGGCCTTGGCGGGCAGCGAGAACAGCCGCACGATGGACTGCCGCACGTCGGCCTGCATCGCGGCCACGGCGCCGGCGTCGCCCGACAGGTGCTTGAGCAGCGCCTGCTGGAACAGCCCGTCGAACAGCGCATAGGTGGCCGAGGGCGTCATGCCGGGGTCTTCGCCCGACAGCTCCGCGAAGCGGCTCATGATGCGCCAGATCATGTCTTCCAGGCTCTTGTCGATCTGCACGACGTCGGAGCGGAATGCTTCCTCGAACAGCGCCTGCGAGCGCAGGTCATACCAGAGGCGGTGCACATGCCCTTCGTCGCGCAGCGTGTCGGCCAGGCTCTGCAGGAAGCCTTCCATCAGCTCGTCGCAGGTGGTTGCGCTGTCGACCGCGTGGTCGTAGCGGGTGACGCAGCGCGCCTTGTACTGCTTGACGCTGCAGATGATCAGGTCGATCTTGTCGGTGAAGTAGTAGTGCAGCACGCCGTGCGAGAACTCGGAGTTCTGCGCGATCTCCCGCAGGCTGGTGCGCGCATAGCCCAGTGCCGCCAAGGTGGTGAGCGCGGCCTCACCCAGTTCCGCGCGCCGCTCGGAGAACTTGTCGACCCTGGCCTTCGGCACCCGCTCCGTTTGCTTCTTTGTGCGTTGTTCTGTCGTCATTTCAAAACGGGCCGCATGCATGCCGGCCCCCTGTACCCGTGTTGATCGCAAACCATAGCACGCAAGCGGGAGAACCCGCATCCGGCGTGTCACGCATGCCATTCTATGGATTCTTGACACTCGTCAAATAAATCCTTGACACGCGTCAAGTCGATTTCTAGCATGGCCGCTCCATCTCACAAACATATCCACAGGAGACAAGTGATGGCCAAGTTCGACTTGAAAGGGCGCCGTGCGCTCGTGACGGGCGGTGCGCGCGGCATTGGCGCGAGCATTGCCGAAGCGCTGGCCGCGGCCGGGGCGTCCGTGATGATCGGCGACGTGCTCGCCGACCTGGGGCGAGAGACCGCCACCCGGCTTTCTTCCTCGGGCGCGAAGGTGGGCTTCGTCCCGCTCGACGTCACGAAGGACGCCGACTGGGCCTCGGCCGCCGAGACCACGGTGAAGGAGCTGGGCGGCTTCGACATCCTCGTCAACAACGCGGGCATCGAGATCACCTCGCTGGTGGTCGACGTCGACGGCGACGACCTGCGCCGCATGCTCGACGTCAACGTGGCCGGCACGCTGCTCGGCATGAAGCACGCGTTCCGCGCGATGCGCCCCGGCGGCAGCGCGGGCGGCGGCGGGGCGGTGGTCAACATCGCTTCGGTCGCGGCGACCATCGCCTTTCCGGCCATCGCGGGCTACTCGGCCACCAAGTCGGCGGTCGACCGCGCCACCCGCGTGGCGGCCATGGAGTCCGGCAAGCTGGGCTACGGCGTGCGCGTGAACTGCATCTACCCCGGACTGGTGCCCACCGACATGGGCATGAAGCTGGCCCACGACATCGTCGCCGCCGGGCTCGCGCCCAGCGTCGAGGCGGCGGTGGGCGACGTGGTCGGCCAGACGCCGCTCGGGCGCCTGGGCGAAGTCGGCGACATGGCCGACGTGGTGGTCTTCCTCTGCTCCGACGCGGCCCGGTTCATCACCGGCGCCGGCATCGCGGTGGACGGCGGCATGGGCATGTGAACGGCACGACCTCAAGGAGACAAGACATGAGCAGCAGCAAGAAGAAACCCGTCGTCGTCTACGGCGCCTCCGGCTACACCGGCCGCCTGGTCTGCGAGTACTTGCGCGAGTACAACATCCCCTTCATCGCCGCGGGCCGCAGCGCGCAGAAGGTGGAAGAGGCGATGAAGTCCAACGTGCCCGGCATCGAGACCGCGAAGTACGAGGTGGTGGAGGTGGGGCATTCGGTGGGCGCGCTCACCGAACTTTTCACCGGTGCCTCGGTGGTGCTGAACACCGTGGGGCCGTTCGCCAAGTTCGGCCCCGAGGTCGTTCAAGCTTGCCTGGCCGCCGGATGCCACTACACCGACACCACCGGCGAACAGGACTGGCTCATCACGCTCGAGCGCGAATGGGGCGACAAGTTCGCCAAGGCCGGACTGCTGCTCTCGCCCGGCCTCGCGCACATGTACACCACCGGCGAGATCGCGGCGCAGCTTTGCCTGGAGACCCCCGGGCTCGACACGCTGGACATCGCCGTGTTCTGGGGCGGCAGCCCGACCATCGCGTCCACCCAGACCATCCTGGTCAACGCCGCCACGTCCAAGGCCTACTACCTGGAGCAGAACGAGTACGTGGAGTGGCAGCCCGACGCGGGCCTGTACCACCTGTCGATTCCCGGCCAGCACGAGGCGGCGCTCGCGCTGCCCTGGGGCGGCACTTCGCACCCGGTGTGGTTCAAGCGCGATCCGCGCGTGGCCAACGTAAAAGTGCTCGGCGGTGTCTTCAACAAGGCGCTGATGCAGGGCGTGCCGCAGATCGTGGCCGCCGCGCTCAAGGCCACCGAAGGCATGAACGACGAAGACCGCTATGCCGCGCTGGCCCAGACGGCGGCGGGCGTGATGAACACCATGCCTCCGCGCGAGAACCCGCGCATCAACAAGTCCGTCGATTCGGTGCATGCCTCCGGTCCGCTGGGCCGCGTGCACTGCGTGATCTTCGGCAACTGCAACTACAAGCAGACCGGCCTGCTGCAGGCCTATGCGGCGGCATCGCTGCTGCAGCAGCCGCCGCGGCGCGCCGGCTTCGCCTCGGGCTGCCAAGCCTTCGGGCATCACGAGCTGCTGGGCGCGCTGCGCGGTTTCGGGCTGGTGCAGGAGCCCTTGATCACCCGGATGGGCTGATTCCATGCGCCTCGTCGATTACCTCGACAAGGGCGCCCAGCTGGGCGCCCATTCGCCTTGCCTGACCCTGGGCGACACCGACCTGAGCTACGCCCAGGTGCAGCGCATCAGCTGGCGCGTGGCGCGCGGACTGCGGCGCGCCGGCGTGCGGCCGGGGGACAAGGTGGCCGTGCTTTCGAGCAACGATGCAATGGCGTTCGCCACGGTGTTCGGCATCTCGCGCGCCGGCTGCGTGTGGTGCCCGATCAACCCGCGCAACGAGGCGAGCGAGAACGCCTTCGTGCTCGACGCCTTCGACTGCGCGTGTTTGCTCTTCCACGGCAACTACGCCGACATGGTCGACCAGATGCGCACGCGGCTGCCCAAGCTGCGCGCACTGGTCTGCCTCGACGGCCGGCAGCTCTTCGCGCCTTCGCTGGACGAGTGGCTGGAAGGACTGGACGATTCGCCCCTGGACATCACGCCGCCCGACGACGTGGCGATGATCGCCGGCACCGGCGGCACCACCGGCCAGCCCAAGGGCGTGATGCTCTCGGGCCGCAACCTCGAGGCGATGTCGGCGCTGACGCTCATGGGCTATCCCTTCGAGGGCCGGCCCGCGTACCTGGCACTCGCGCCGCTCACGCATGCGGCCGGCGTGCTGTGCCTGCCGGTGATGGCGCTCGGCGGGCGGGTGGTGATCATGCCCAAGCCCGACCTGGGCGAGTTCCTCGGGCTCATCGAGGCGCGCCGCATCACCCACACCTTCCTGCCGCCCACGCTCATCTACATGCTGTTGCAGCATCCGCAGCTTGCGTCGACGCAACTCGATTCGCTGCAATGCTTCTGGTATGGCGCCGCGCCCATGTCGGCCACGCGGCTGGAGGAAGCGCTGCAGAAAATCGGCCCCGTCATGGCGCAGCTCTTCGGCCAGACCGAGGCGCCGATGATGATCTCGATGATGTCGCCGCGCGAGCATTTCAACACCGACGGCACCGTCGCGCGTCATCGCCTCTCGTCCGCCGGGCGGCCGGGCCCGCTGGTGCAGGTGGGCGTGATGAACAGCGACGGCGCGCTGCTTCCCGCTGGCGAGAGCGGCGAGATCGTGGTGCGCGGATCGCTCGTCATGCAGGGCTACTACAAGGACGCGCGCGCCACCGAAGAGGCGCGCCGCTTCGGCTGGCACCACACGGGCGACATCGGCTACCTGGACGCCGACGGTTACCTGTACATCGTCGACCGCGCCAAGGACATGATCATCTCGGGCGGCTTCAACGTCTACTCCGCCGAGGTCGAGCAGGCGCTGATGCAGCACCCCGACGTGCAGGACAGCGCCGTCGTCGGCCTGCCCGACGAGAAGTGGGGCGAGCGCGTAGTGGCCGTGCTGCAGCTGCACGCGGGGCGGCAGGTCGATCCGGAGGAGATCAAGGCCTTCGTCAAGTCGCGCATCGGCAGCGTGAAGGCGCCCAAGCAGATCGAGGTGTGGCTCGACCTGCCGCGCTCCAAGGTGGGCAAGGTGCTGAAGAAGGACGTGCGCTCGACCCTGCTGCAGCGAAGCGCCGATCAGCCGCGCTGATAGTGGTCGTGGTGCGCCTTGCGCAGCTCGAACTTCTGGATCTTGCCGGTCGAGGTCATCGGCAGTGCAGGCAGGAAGATGATCTGCTTGGGCACCTCGAAGCCTCCGAGGTGCTCCTTGCAGTGCGCGGTGAGCACCGCTTCGGTGAGGTCGGCGGGCGCATCGGGCCTGCGCGTGACGAACGCGGTGATGGCCTCGCCCCAGTGCTCGTGCGGCAGGCCCACCACGGCGACGTTCATCACGCCCGGGTGGCGCAGCAGCACTTCCTCGACCTTGATCGACGGCACGTTCTCGCCGCCCGACTTGACCATGTCCTTCAGGCGGTCGAGGAAGACGAGTTGCCCGTCTTCGTCCATCCTGCCCAGGTCGCCTGAGTGGTGCCAGCCGAAGCGCTGCGCATGGGCGGTGGCTTCCGGGTCCTTGTAGTAGCCGAGCATCACGTTGGGTCCGCGAAAGACGATCTCGCCGACCTGGTCGGTGCCCAGCAGTTCGCCGTCGTCGCCCATCACCGCGACTTCGTTCACCAGCGTGCCCACGCCCCAGTAGGAGCCGAAGCGCTTGCGCTGCTCGTGCGCCTCGAAGATGGTGGCGCCCGGGTACATCTCGGTCTGGCCCGAGACCAGCGCGAAGTTGGGGCAGAACTCGTCGAGCAGGCGCAGCAGCAGCGTGCGCGACATCGGCGCCATCGCATACACGCACAGCCGCAGGCTCGAGAGGTCGCGCGCCGCGCGCTGCGGATGGGCCAGCAGCGCGCCGTACATCATCGGCAGGCCCACCATCACGGTGATCTTGTGGCGCTCGATGGCCGCGAGCACCGCGCCGGGGTCGAAGCCGCGCAGCACGACCAGCGCGCCGCCCACCGCCAGCGCCGACATCAGCACCGTGTGCTGCCCGCAGTGGAAGAGCGGTAGCACGCTGCTCCATACGTCGGCGCGCTCCGGGCTGCTGCCCCACTCGACCATGTTGCTCAGCAGCACCGAATGCACCGAGGCGTGCGAATGCATCACGCCCTTCTGGCGGCCGGTGGTGCCGCTGGTGTACATGATGAGCGCGAGGTCCGCGCTGTCGATGGCCACGTCGGGCAGCGTCTCCGGGCCCTGGGCGATGGCCTGGGGCACTGTAGCAATGCCGGGCGGCGGCGCATCGTCGTCGAGCACGCACAGCAGGGGCGACACGCCCGTGGCCTGCAGCAGTTCGCGCAACTCGGGCTTCGCATGCAGCGCGGTGTCAATCACCACGTGCCGCACTTCGGCGTGCGAGAGGATGTAGCCGATGGCCTCCACCCCCAGCGCGGTGTTGATCGGCACCCACACCAGCCCGGCCTTCTGGATGCCCAGCATGGCGACGACCATCTGGATGGAGTTGTTGCACAGCATGCCCACGCGCTCGCCTTTTTCGAGGCCCAGGCCCAGCAGGTGATGCGCGAAGCGGTTCGATGCGGCGTCGAGCGCGCGGTAGGAAAGGCGGTGCTCGCCTTCGATCAGCGCCGTGCGCTCGCCGAAGCGGCGCGCGGAGCGGTGGATCACGTCGCCCAGCGCGACGCGTGAAATGCGCTCATGAAAGCGCGGGCTCGAGGGCGCGAGGCCGGTGACGGCCGCGGTGGTGGCTGCAGGCATGCTCTTTGTCTCCGTTCTTCGGTTCGTTGGGGCGCAGCCTAAGGCTGGCCCCGACGCCGCGTCTTGCGAAGACTGGCTGCGCGCAGCCGCGCTCGGAAGCCTAGAAGCGGGCCTTCAGGAAGGCCGATGGGCCTTGCAGGCGCACCTTCAGCCGGGTGTCGGCAAAGTCGGCGTCGCGGGTCAGGTCGATGTTGGTCACGTTGTACGCGAGCACCACGCCGACGTTCTTCACCGGGAACCACTCCACGCCCGCGGAGGCGTTGTAGATGTTGCCGTGGAAGCGGCCGCCGTTCTTCCACACGCCCGAGGCGTCGGCGAAGAGGCGCAGGTCCGGGGTGATGGCATGGCGCACGCCGATTTCAAGCAGCGGCGCGATCGCGTTGTCGCTCGAGCTCTGGCTGTAGGTGCCGACCTGGCCGTTGACGATGGCGTTGGCGCTCGCGCCCAGCGTCGCGCGGTAGTAGGCCGCGCCGGCGCCCAGGCCCAGCACCGTGTTGCCCGTGCCGATCCACCACTTGTACGACAGCTTGGCGAAGTCGAGCTTGGTGCTGATGTTGGCGTTGCCGAAGGTGTTGAGCGAACCGAAGCCGCCGAAGCTGTTGTTGCTCGCGATGCCGCCCGAGTAGTCGCGCTTGTACTGGTAGTAGTCGAACGAAATGCCCTGGCTGTCGCCGATCAGCATGTCGGCGCTGATGCGCGGCATGGTCACGCGGCCGGGCTTGATGTCGCCCGATTGCAGCGAGCCGTAGAGCGTGTTGACGGAGGCGTTGAACTTGGGATCGGCGTTGTAGCCCCCCACGGAGAAACTGAAGCGGTCCAGCGCCGGCGACGGATCGGCGAGCGCGGGCGTGGCGGCAAAGAGGAAGCCGGTGCCGACCAGGGCGCCGATGGCGCCGAAACGAACGGTCCAGTCGAAAGGACGGGAGTGAGTCTGCAACATGAAATGGATCCTTCGGATGGAAAAGATAAGCCTCGGGCACATGCGCGTTGGCGCGTGTTTCTTCTGACGCATGTGGCTTCCGGGCACGGCTCCCTTGGGTCGACCGACAAATTAATAGCGGCGCGTCCCTGATTACATGCGTGCGGCGCGGCTGTGCGTGTAGGACTTTCTCGACGTTGGCTTAACGCGCTTTTTTTGCCGGCACGTGCCCGCGCGCGGCGCTACAGTGCCCGCATGCAAGAACACCTCTCCACCACCACCGGCCCGCAGCGGCTTCTGTACGGCGGCCTGGTGGGCGCCGCGGTCGCGATGGT
>JACXTT010003020.1_pt1 | contig 26326 bp, 21 predicted proteins | sample 9270951 | NCBI WGS metagenome assembly JACXTT01 (sample SAMN15532306, study PRJNA645909) | rock metagenome | isolation source: weathered quartz diorite | place: Puerto Rico | collected 2017-06-21
AATAACCAGCGCTTATTTTAAAACCTGGCATGTATGGTTGGTAAAGTTCGACGATGGCAGAACAGCGATGCTTTTTAAAATGGGAGGCGAATGGATGCAAAGGACTGAAGACTTTCTTGAATTTGCAGTTCTGAAAGAGCTCGGCTCGTTTATTGATAAAATTATGACTAAGCGAAAAATAGCATTGGGGTAAGCAACACTGTATGACCTGCAAAAACAAACGCCTTAAAACAAATTTTAAGGCGTTTGTTTTTTAGCAGGATTTGGCAGCTAACATCCAATCGTATTACTTTTTTGTTGCTACTTTGACAACTTCATATACGAATGTTATAGGCGGATTCACTGCTATTTTTTGCAATGAATCAAGTCCTGAAACAGGAAATTTTGTATCCGGGCTCCAGTTCTCTAACAATGCTGACTGTAAAGTAGGGTAAAGATCGAATGACAGGCAATTAAATTTCATTTCGCCCCCTGTTGGAGATAATACGATAGCGTTTCCCCATGCCTTTTGCATTGTCTGATTTTTATCCATTGCGTTTTTGATAAATGGGGCCCAATTACGGATTTCAATGGCGTTGAAAGATGCAGGATCAGTTGAGTTGTGATAGTTCATTTTAACAAATTTATAATCCTTCTCCGGATTAGCTTTTGCTACTTCCTGCCATCCCTGGTTTTGAAGAAAATATTCACTGATCACTGTACTCATACCGTAAGTATCAATTTTTGACATAGGAACAGTCGGGAATACCTTGGCAGCATTAAAAACATCGCTTAAATCTACATCCATGTTCGGATATGTATTAATAAACAAAACATTGGGAGAGTTTGGCTCATTTACACCGCCCACTTTTTCCAGCACCGCCCAGAACGACATTTTGCCGGCATCTATAGCTTTTTGAGCCACTTTGCTCCAATAAGTACTTTCCCGTTTAAGAAATTCGTCCATTTTAGCCGGATCGACACGCCGGTATTGATAAACCGTTATACCCTGTGCATGCAGTGTACTGCTGCAATTAAATACAAGTCCGATAAAACACAGAATGAACGGAACTGCTGCGGAAAGAATTCTCTTTTTCATTTTTTTTAAGGTTTTAATTGTGAATGGAAGTGTATGTTGATAAAATATTTTACCAGCTATTTATAAATTCTGCCTATAATATTATTACTGCATGAAAAGTGTAGATTATCGGGACGCTATTTTCACCTAATAGTTAAAATTTCAAGCTTCGTACTTTACTTAATTTCTTAAATATTTATTTGCAATAAGCAATCTATTGATATTATTTAAAGAAGAGTTATTATATATAAACACAATCAACATTCTGATTATTAGAAGATTGCTAATTATAATTGAATCTAAAAATTATAAATTTATTAATCAAATAATATTATCAATATAAATTAATAAACCCATAACCGAGTGCCACTACTCAATTATTGCAATTCGCAGAAATAAAAAAAGCAAACCATATCGGCTTGCTTTATATAGTTCAAAATCCTTACAGGTTTGAACAATCTAAAACGTCATTTTAGGACTTGCGGTTGAATTGTTTGATCTGATCTGAAACCTGATCGATAGTTTGGGTAGCATATTGCTTACCTTTTTCCATCCATTCAGGGGCCTTATCTGTCAATTCATCTAAAATAGATGTTCCGTCTTCTCTTTTACGTACAAGATAGGCAACACCTGCCGCCAATGCTGTACCTGCTAATATGAAGGGTAATAATTTCATAATTGTAAGTTTTAAATATATTGAAGAACGCCGCAACCTATAAATTGTTGCAAAGCAAAGGGATATTAAATGCTCTACCGCCGTGGATGTTAAAATTTCAATTAACTATACTTAGTCGAAAATTTGAAACTTATTCATATCTTGATAGCACCTAATTAATCTAAACCATTTTATGTCAAAACAAGCTATTAGCCAGCCCTCTCATCAATCCGCACTGCTTTTTATGCCCGATATAAGTGGCTTTACTGAGTTTGTAAGTACAACAGAAATTCAGCATGCCCAAAGCATTATTGGCGAACTGCTGGAGATAATTATGGAGAGCAATCAACTCAACTTTCAGGTGAGCGCAATTGAAGGAGATGCTATCTTTTTTTATCGTTTGGGCGAGGCACCTGCTTTGCACCAATTGCTGGAACAGGTTCAACACATGTTTACCAAATTTCATCAGCAACTAAAACGTTACGACCACGAGCGCATCTGTCAGTGTGGTGCATGTACCGCCGCGAAAAACCTGAAGTTAAAGTTCTTTGCACATTACGGTGAGGTATCCAGTTATAATGTAAAAGAGCATCACCAGTTATTTGGCAAAGAGGTAATTATTCTCCATCGCCTTTTGAAAAACAACCTGAATAAAAAGGAATATACTTTGCTCACCAATTCCGTATTGGAGCAAAATGGCTCTTCAAACGGGCATGCGCTCTACAAAGACGCGGCTTCTGCGATGGAACAATATGATGTGGGCGATATTCATTTTAAGGTGATTGATTTAGCGAACCTGCATCAACAAATAAAAGACGAAGAACCAGAGGCGATTCATTTATCTGATAAAGCGAAGGTATCGTTCACTGAAGAACGTGTACTTGACGCTTCTTTAGATAAAGTATTTCTTTCGATCTTTGATCTTCCGCGAAGGGCTAATTGGTTTGAAGGGGTGCAAGGGATAAAAATCCTTAAAAAACCAGGCGTTAACCGTAAGGGTACAACGCACCAATGTATTGCCTCTACCGGCGGCAACCCCATTTTTGTAACTGAGCGCGGAGATGGCACAGAGAAAGAAATAAGCTTTGTTGAAATGGATCCAAAAGGAATGGGTGGCAGTAAATATTATCTGCAAAAACAGGGCGAAAACAAAACGCTGCTTAAATGGGATATGCTGGTGAACCGGAACTTTCTAATCAGTACAATGTTCGATTTGATTATGAAAAGAAAAATGAAAAAACTGCTGGCAAAGTCGGTTGATAACTTGCAGGAGTATTGTAATAAAGCCTATTTTAACGGTCAACTATAATAGATAAACAATTAAACTCCATGACAAAAACATTGGCTGATGGTTTAAAATCAGCATCCATTGATTGGCAAACTTTGCATAAGAATTATAATCCACTCCTGAATCTTGTAAGAGAGCTTATAGGAATTATTCCCAACTGCGACCCAACTTTAGAAATATGGCCACCTGGATTTCGTACCTATAATCTACTGGTGCCAAATATGTTTAACCTGCCCAACACCATTTTCGGTAACAAATCTTTCAAAGCATCGATGGGCCTGGCGATGTATGCTTCGAGTAAAGCGGCTTGTGCTTACTGCACAGCTCATACCTGCTCTTTTGCATTGCGCAGAGGCGCACGGGCAGAAGCAATATCAGGTGTACGTACAGAAAAGGAACAAGCGGTAGTAACTATGGCTGAAAAACTGGCGCAAATACATTCGTCATTAACCATAACTGATATTGAAGCTGTGCGGCAATATTTTTCTGCGTCGGAAACTGAATGGCTGGTTAATGCTATCAGCATGATGGGCTTTTTAAACAAGTTCATGAATGCAATGGGAATAGAACTGGAACAGGAAGCCATTAACGATACGGCAGAACTGTTGTCTGAAGCAGGTTGGCAACCCGGAATACATGCCCTCAATGGCTTTACTGTTACGAAGCCTGCCGTTCCTAAACAGGATAACCTATTCACTTATCTGCGGGTAATCAGGCAAGCTCCGGGCGCCATTGCATGGGAGAAAAAATGGACTAAAGACGTTCCTTTTGAATACAGCAAAGCGAGTGAATATCTAAAACAACATACAGCGCATACATTCCCCATTCTTAAACCTGTAAAAGAAAAACGGGTAGTACAAACGTTGACTACAGCGTTAAGAGATAATTTGAATAACGAAGCGACCGTAACGGGACTAAAAATAAAAATGTATGCCGGATATATTTATAGCACCCTGGTGTACAACGAAATGCTGGCGTCGGAGGTCAGGAGTTTGTCGGCTCAATGGGCTCCGGAGCTGACCAATGAAAAGTTTGAGTTGCTGAATGAAATTTCGCAAATGGAAATTCCGAGTGATAGTGCCTCATGCGAAAATGTAATCGCTTCGCTTCAAGAACAATTTTCATTGACGCAGAAGGAAGCTGTGACAATTCTGTTGGCGATATCAGTATCGTACAGTCCTGCCCAAAATAATGATGCAGTTACAGAAACAGTATTGAAATACTTGGAACCTGCCGCCATAGTGGAAACCGTTGTTTGGCTGTCTGTTCTTCAGTTATTGAATAGGTTGAGTAGTTATTATATGGTTATGAAAGCTTATTAGGACCATGATTATGGGATCACAACAAAAAACAGATAATATGAATGAAACTTAATATTTCAATTTTGTGGAGATTTTTGCATATTTGCACCGCGAAAATAACGCAGATGGTCCCATAGCTCAGCTGGATAGAGCAACAGATTTCTAATCTGTCGGTCTCAGGTTCGAATCCTGATGGGATCACAGAAAAGGAAAGCCTCTAAAGTGAAGCTTTCCTTTTTTTACGCCACAAATTGCGGCTCCGCAAAACTTTGGTAACTTAGATTCAAGTCGGCAGCCTAATGAGCAAACAACCTCTTATAGATTTTTTTCAGAAAAATTCGGATATGTCTTTACAGACGATCATCAATATTACCAACCATTTTGAAGATCGGAAATTTTTGAAAAATGAATTTTTCTTAAGAGAAGGTAAGGTATCCGACCTTCTCTATCTGGCAGAAGGGCTTATGAGGGCTTATACTTTTGACTTGAAGGGCGATGAGGTAACAACAAATTTCTTTGCAAAAGGCCGCCAGGTTTTTGATCATGCTTCATTTTTCCTTCAAACCCCATCGGAGGAAAATATTCAGGCCGTTACAGATTGTGTTGGGTACTCCATTACTTTCGAAAAAATGAATACCATTTTTCACTCCATCCCCGAATTTAGAGAATATGGAAGGCGAATGCTGGTTAAAGAGCTTGTTTCCTTCAAAAAACGAACGCTTGCAATGATCAATAAAACCGCTGAACAACGCTATGACGATCTAATAAAAGATGACAAAAAGATTTTTCAATTTGTTCAGTTGAAACATATAGCTTCGTATCTTGGCGTTACCAACTCATCACTAAGCAGAATAAGACGAGAGTTTTCTAAACACTAACTACATTTATTTGCCAAATGACAATTCAGTTTTTGTCATATGGCAACTGTATTTTTAGGCCTCCTTGTTTCCTTTGTATTTAAAAAAATAGATCAATTATGGAAACAACAATCTTGTTTGCAATAAGCGTTTTAATGAGTCTTATTGTATGGAATAAAATAGGCAAGGAATACTTTTGGCCCCGGTTACAGGAATTGGAACTAAAAAAGGCAGTGCAACCTGTACTCATTTTACACTCCTTTCGTTTTGCGGGCTTGTCCTTTCTTATTCCGGGCGTGGTTAATGCCGGACTGAGTCCTGCCTGGGCTATGCCTGCTGCGTTTGGCGATTTTACAGCAGCTATTCTGGCCATCATAGCTCTTTCACAGATAAACGGTACGTCATTCCGGTCTCTTTTATGGGCATTTAATGTTTGGGGGCTAATCGATCTAATAGTAGCATTTATTGATGGACCCAGGTACGGAATTATTCCGTTTTTAGGTCCGGCGTATTATATCGTTATTCTTTACGTACCACTACTTTTGTTGACACACCTAAAAGTTTTTAAACTGTTATTAAAAAGCAAAACGCTGCAATTGGCTTAATGACCGGATTTACCCAAAATTAACACAAAGCTTCAAGTTAAACGCTTGAGGCTTTTATTCTGATTATCTGTCAAAATAACAGATTATTTGCACGCTGAAAATCATCTTAATCGCACAATTTATTTACCTTAATTAATACTGCGAAATAGTGCTTTTTATATTCAAAAAGAGTATATTAGTATACTTTGCTTCAATTTTTTACATTTAAAAAATACAAAGTGTTTTATTTACAATTAGTAAATCATACTTTTAACCAATTTTTTAGATAAACTTAATTTATGATCATAATTGCTGACGGTGGCTCTACCAAAACCAATTGGTGCCTGGTTACCGAAGAAGGTAAAAAAGTGTATTTCAACACTGAGGGTTACAACCCCTATTTTTCAAGTACTGCTTACATTGTGCAATCGCTGATGGAGAACCTGCCGTTGGACCTTGAGAAGAGTGAAATTACAGAAGTAAATTATTACGGTGCAGGAGCCTCAACCGACGAAATGCGTAAGATCGTTGCAGAAGCTATGCAAGCTGTGTTCACCAAAGCAAGGGTATACATCGGTCATGATTTGCTTGCAGCCGCCCGCGCGCTGTTAGGCAATAGCGAAGGTTTCGCAGCTATTTTGGGTACCGGTACCAATACCTGTATCTACAATGGTAAAGATGTAGTTCACAACATCGATTCAGGTGCCTATATTTTAGGTGACGAAGGCAGCGGTTGCTACATCGGCAAAAAACTGTTGGTTGATTACCTGAGAGGTTATATGCCTGAACCGGTAAGAAAATTATTCTGGGATACTTACAAACTAACCCCTGATGACGTAAACGAGCAAGTTTACACCCAACCTCGCGCCAATCGTTTCTGTGCGAGCTTTAGCAAGTTTGTGTATGACAATAACGTGCATATCGAATACTCAAGAAACCTGGTACGTACCTCGTTCGAGGATTTCTTCCGTAACCTGGTAACCCATTATCCTGATTATCAAAAATATACATTCAACTGTATCGGCTCAGTAGCTTATAATTTCCGTAACGTATTGGAAGAAGTTGTTGCTGAAAACGGCATGGTGGTAGGAAATATCATCCGCTCACCTATAGATAACCTGGTGAAATATCACCTGGAGTTGGCTACACCTCAAATATAATAATCGGCCTCTCATATACCAAAAAGAGCGCTCTGACAATCAGAGCGCTCTTTTACTTTATCTTTATCTTGAAGGATTAGACCAACTCGCTTTCCTGTTATTTTTCCAGGTTCAGCTCGTTTTGAAATATCTTGGTATATTTTCTCCTGTCGAATTTATAAAGCTTGGCTGCGCGGTATGAAACGCCTTTCTGTTTTTCGTCAAGCTCTTTCAAAAAGCCGTAGCTCAGCATTTTCTTCCTGAAATTACGTTTGTCCAGTTTCTTATTCAGTACCGCCTCATAAAGCGATTGAAGTTGGGTTAACGTAAATTTTTCAGGCAGTAATTCAAACGCTATCGGCTGATAATTTAGTCTGCGGCGCAGTTTGGTAAAGCCGGTCTTAAATATTTCGCTATGGTCGAACGCTAATTTGGGCAGCTCATTTACAGGGTGCCAAAAAGCTTTTCTTGCATATTGGGTAACAGGCCTCAGGTCTTTTTGTCCGTTTATGCGGATCAGTGCATAATAAGCAACGGTAATCACACGCCCCTGTGGGTGACGGTTAACTTCGCCAAAAGTGTGAAATTGTTGCATATGCAGATCGCGCAAGCCGGTGAGCTCGTAAAGAATACGCTCGGCAGCATCGTCAATACTCTCATCCTGCTCAACTATATACCCCGGCAATGCGAGCCAGTCTTTATAAGGCTCTTCGTTTCTCTCTATTAATAATATCTTTAACTCTCCGGCCTCAAAGCCAAAAATGACACAGTCTATAGAGAAAACTGAATTAAATGTAGGTAACTTTACTTCCAAAAACTTTGTATTTATAGGTTTACGGTCTAAAGATATGTTGTAATTCTTCTAATATAAAAAAAATAAAAATAAAATAAAATTCAATGGTGTAATTTACACACACTATATTCGTACCGAAAAAACAGTCAAGCTAAGATGCATAAAATATCAAAACTCGGTGTTTTGACTTCCGGAGGCGATGCTCCGGGCATGAACCCGTGTATACGAGCCGTGGTGAGGACCGGTATATATAATGGTCTGGAAGTTGTCGGGATACGTAAAGGCTACCAGGGACTTATTGAGGATGACATGTACGACATGAATCCGCGCTCGGTAAGTAATATATTAAATTTAGGCGGCACGATTTTGAAAACTGCCCGCTGCCTGCCATTCCGTACCGACGAAGGTATGGAAGCTGCCTATCAGAATCTGAAAAAACGCGGGATCAACGCATTGGTAGTAATTGGCGGCGACGGTACATTTACCGGTGCTCTTCGTTTCTCAAAAAAGTATCCTGATATACAGGTAATGGGGGTGCCGGGTACAATCGATAATGACCTGTATGGATCAACCTATACTTTAGGCTTTGATACCGCAACAAATACAGTTGTCGAAGCTATAGATAAGATACGTGATACTGCGGATGCACACGACCGTCTGTTCTTTATCGAGGTAATGGGTCGCGACAGCGGAGCAATTGCCTTACGTGCCGGCGTTTGTTGTGGTGCTGAAGCGATTTTATTACCTGAAAAAGCTACTGCAATAGATGACCTGATCGAAAACCTGAAAAACGGACAGGACAAAAAGAAATCGTCCAGTATTGTGATTGTTGCTGAAGGTGATAAAAACGGTGGCGTGTATGATATTGCCCGCCGGGTACAACAGGAAATCAAATTTTACGATATTAAAGTTACCATATTAGGTCACTTACAGCGCGGCGGAAGCCCATCGGCGTTCGACCGGGTTTTGGGTAGCCGCCTGGGTTATGCCGCGGTAAAAGCGTTATTGCGCGGCGAATCGCGGAAGATGGTTGGTTTGCAGGCTAATTATATCAAGATAACCGACATCGAAGAAGCGTTAACACAACACGAGTTTAAACTGGAAGAAGATTTGATGGAGATGGCCGACATATTAGCTATCTAAAGAAAGAATGATTGCAGTTGTATATAGCGGGTCGAATTATGCCGAATGGCGCCTTGCCTTTAAGGAAAGGACGGTGGCGTCTTTCAAAACCAGCGGCATTAACCCCTATTTCAACGACGAAAAACAGATCATTCAGTTGCTCAATAAAAACATCAACCTAATACACCATGCCGAAGAAATAAAACGGGTGTATTTTTTCGGTGCAGGCTCATTTTCCGGCGAACTGAAAGCTGTGGTTCACAATGCGCTTTCAACCTTTTTCAAATTCGCCAAGGTAACCGTTGAACATGATATTGATGCAGCAGCCATTGCCTGCTGTAAAAATAAACCGGGGATTGTATGCATCTGCGGTAGCGGATCAAATGCAGCCTGGTATGATGGCCGCAAAGTGGCGCCAAACAACTATGGCCTGGGTTATATCCTTGCTGATGAGGGCTCGGGGAATTGGCTCGGAAGGCAATTATTAAGGGCATTCATGAATGAAACATTGCCTGCCAACATTAGGAAAAAGTTTGAACAGAAGTATGACCTTGACCGTCGCACGTTGCTGGAGAAAGTATACCGTCAAAAACAACCTGCGGTATTTTTAAGCTCATTTACAGAGTTTTATCTTGAACATAAGTCAGATCATTATCTAAAGGGTTTCATAATAAACGGCTTCAATAAGCTAATTAATACTTATTTGCTACCTTTACAAAAACAGCATCCGGGCGCTCAACTGCATTTTACAGGCTCTGTAGCCGCAAATTTCCAGGAGTACCTGCAAGAGGCAACAGCCCAATCAAACCTTACCATAACAAGTATAATTAAAGAACCTATAAATAATTTATTAACGTATTATTCCAATAAAAATTAAAAAATCATGAAAATAGGAATTAACGGTTTCGGCCGTATTGGACGCCTGGCTTTTAGAGCTGCAATTGAAAGACCTGATGTTGAAGTAGTTGGTATTAACGACCTTGTTGAGCCTGATTACATGGCTTACATGTTGAAATACGACTCTACTCACGGACCATTCAAAGGCACTATCGCTGTTGAAGGCGGACATTTGGTTGTAAACGGTAAAACTATTCGCGTAACTGCCGAGAAAGACCCTGCTAACCTGAAATGGAACGAAGTTGGCGCTGAAGTTGTAATTGAATCAACCGGCTTGTTCCTGACCCAGGAAACTGCACAAAAACATATTGATGCAGGTGCTAAAAAAGTTGTAATGAGCGCCCCTGCAAAGGACGACACTCCTACTTTCGTGATGGGTGTTAACCACAAACAATTAAAAGCTGATCAGCATATCGTATCGAATGCTTCATGTACTACCAACTGTTTAGCTCCTGTTGCTAAAGTATTGAATGATAAATTCGGTATCGAAGAAGGTTTAATGAGCACCATCCATGCGGTAACTGCCACTCAGAAAACTGTTGACGGCCCATCTGCAAAAGATTGGAGAGGTGGCCGTGGTGCTTACCAGAACATCATCCCTTCATCAACCGGCGCTGCTAAGGCCGTAGGTTTGGTTCTACCTGAATTGAAAGGTAAATTAACAGGTATGTCGTTCCGCGTACCGGTTGCCGACGTTTCTGTAGTTGACTTAACTGCCCGCTTAAAAACTCCTGCTACTTACGAGGAGATCAAAAAAGCGATGAAAGAAGCTTCTGAAGGCGAATTGAAAGGTATCCTAGGTTACACTGAAGACGAAGTTGTTTCTGAAGACTTTAAAGGTGATGCACGTACATCAATTTTTGATGCTAAAGCCGGCATCGCGTTGAGCAATAACTTTGTTAAAGTTGTATCATGGTACGATAACGAATGGGGTTACTCAAACAAACTGATCGACCTTGTTCAACAAATTGGTAAATTGTAATCAGACATATTTTAAAAAACAAACCCCGTAGGCTTACCTACGGGGTTTTTCATTTCTAATGTATTGCGGATAAGGTAATTACTCAGTTTTCAAACTCTTCACTGGGTTCATCAGCGCGGCTTTAATACTCAAATAAGATATAGATGCAAAGGCGATAATCGTCACAACTAAAAATGGGAAGATGAAGAAGAACACGCTAATGTCGATCCTGAAAGCATAGGTTTGCAGCCACTTACTAATTGCATACCAGGCCAATGGTATAGAAACGAAAAACGCGATCACGATCAATATGGCAAATTCGCGATAAAGCAATTGCAGGATGCTCTTGACTGATGCACCTAATACCTTGCGTATACCAATCTCTTTAGTACGCTGCACAATGGTATAAGATACCAGGCCAAATAAGCCAAGACAGGCTACCAAAATACCTATCCCGGTAAATGCTGCAAACACTTGCCCAAATTGTTTATCTGCATGGTATTGTTCATTAAAATGTTGGTCCAGGAAAAAGTATTCAAACTGGTCCTGAGGGAAAAACACCTTCCAGTTACTTTTTAATGTTGCTATAGTTTGTTGCAGATCAGCGGTATTTATTTTTACAGACACATTTCCCCTGACATCAGGAATACAGCGGAAAATAAGTGCATCATAGGCATCATGCAGCGATTGCTGATGATAGTTCTCAACAACACCCACTATGGTATAAACCTCTCCCCAAAAATCAACTTGTTTGCCAATTGCCTGTTCGGGTTTATCAAAACCCATTTCTTCGGTCGCCTTTTTGTTTAAAACTATTGCATGAGGATCTGTACTGAAAGCTTTGGAAAATAATCTTCCGGCTATAAGTTTCGCATCGTACGCAGTCAAGTAGTCATAATCTCCGCCAATTATCCGGTATTGTTTACCGTGAGATTGGTCGGTACCCTTCAATTTAATGCCGCCTGCGTTCCATCCTACCGGCTCTCCCGGTATGGATGTTGATACCGTTACACTTTTAACAGAACGATCCCTCAGGCTTTCGTTTTTGAAAGAACTCATGCTGCGGTAAAACGAATCTACGTGAGCCAAAGGTGGTTTTATGATTAAGGTTTGATTAATGTTGATACCAAGGTTTTGCTTCTCCATATAACTCACCTGCCGGTAGACTGTAAGCGAGCCTATCAGTAAAAAGATAGATGCAGCAAATTGAAAAATCACCATCCCTTTACGCAATATGATCCCTCCCTGCGAAGCAGTCAATTTCCCTTTCATTACTTCTACCGGCTTAAACTTTGACAGGACAAGCGCCGGATAAAAACCGGAAAAGAATGATCCTGTAACGAATAACGCGATAACCGATACCCAAAAAACTGGCGTAAACAATAGTGTAAGGGTAACATATTGCCCGGATATCGCCGAAAAAACTGGTAAAAAAACAATAATCATGATAATGGCAAGCAATACGGCCAAACCGTTCAACATCATGGACTCTAGCATAAACTGCGCAACCAATTGTGTTTTTGCTGACCCTAATGTTTTGCGGACGCCTACCTCTTTAGCCCTGCCTATTCCCCTCGCTGTAGCTAAATTGATATAGTTTATCCATGCGATAATGATCACGAATATGGCTATGCCTGCTAATAAATAAACGGATTTGCCATCACCATGAGGCTCGGCTTCGACCATTAAATTGGGTGAAAGATGGATTTTTTCTAAAGGCAGCAAATGGTATACAGCACTGGCGCCAGACCAGTTTATTTTTTTGTAAACCTGGTCTACATAAGGTACAAATTTAGCCTCAAGCGCTTTAGGGTCCACTCCCGGCTTAAGCAACAGATAGGTGAGGCAGCCATCATTCAGCCAGGCATTATCGAGATCATTTTTGGGCCCTATAAATTTCAGGAAAGTACTATATGAAATTAGCAGGTCGCTCCTGAAGTGTGTGTTATCCGGATAGTCTTTCATCACCCCGGTAACTTTTAAAACGTTGAGATCATACTTAAATGTTTTCCCAACAGCATTAGAGGTGCCAAAAAGTTTTTTGGCAACCGTTTCGGTGATTACTGCTGAGTTAACTTGCTGTAAGGCTGTTTTAGGGTCGCCACTTAATAAAGGGTAACTGAAAATATTGAAAAAAGAAGGTCCGGCGAAGTAGTTTTTTTCGAGCGCAATCCTTGTATCATTGTTAATAGCGAGTATAGGGCCGGCGCTTACCAGTTTTAAATAATCTTCAACCTCTGCGAAATTATTTTTGAAGGCATTCCCTTCAGCGAAGGCCCCTCCGGCCCATTGAGTGGCCAGCTTTCCCCTGTCGTACCTATCTTGTGTTACCCGGAATACCCTGTCCTTCTTTGCATGGAAGTTATCAAAGCTTAGCTCGAATGTTACGTATTGGAGAATAAGCAGGCAGGCGGCCATACCAATCGCCAGTCCGAAAATATTGATAAACGAAAAGCCCTTATTTTTGGTTAGGTTCCTGAAAGCAACCAGCAGGTAATTTTTGATCATGATCCACGGATTTAATGCCAATCACGCAACCAATAGCATGCCCTTATTTCAACTACCTGATTACAAACAACTTAAATACAAAACCAAACACCTAATCTGTTCGGATTTGATACACCTATCGTACGCTTGTGAACGATGTTGACCCGTCCTGGATTAGCTATACATCCTGTATTAGCTATGCTTACTCCAACTGATACACTACCGCCTCATAAGGTTTTAGCTTCCCATCGGTGGATGGTTCTGTATAATTATCAATGAGCACCTTGATTTTTGATAAATCCAACCCTGTATTTGCTATTTTGGGCTCGCTTCTGAAATTGAGCAATACAAGAAATTTTTTACCATCTAACTCACGGGTATATGCATACACATCCGGATTTGACTTATCCAGCAACGTATATTTGCCATACACAAGTACCGGGTTATCTTTTCTCAGCTTTACAATCCTTCTGAAATAATTCAAAGGCGAATTTGGGTCCTTATCCTGCACAGCTTCATTAATGATCTTATAATTGCTGTTCACTTTTATCCATGGCGTCCCGGTTGTAAAACCTGCGTTTGCACTGCTATTCCATTGAAATGGCGTACGACCGTTATCCCGGGAGCTAAATTCGATCTGCTTCATAAATTCAGGCATATTGGCGCCGATATTTTTTTGATGCTGGTATTCGTTCAGCGTTGCCTTATCGCGGTAATCATTTATGTCAGTAAACCCGGCATTGATCATACCTAATTCGTCGCCATTGTAATAGTAAGGCGTTCCACGCATGGTCATTATAAAAGTCGTCAGCATTTTGGATGATACTTCCCTGAACTTCGGATCATCATTTCCAAATCTGCTCACCAAACGTGCCTGATCATGATTTGCGAGAAAAATGGCTAACCACCCCTTTTTAGCAAACACACTATCCCACTTGCTGAATACTTCTTTAAAATGCAGCACGCTATAACCTTCCGGCTTGGCAATATCGACGCCTTCAAAAGCGTAAGCCATATTTAATTCGTTACGGTCGGCGTCTACCAGGTCATGTGCGTCCTGAAAGGTATTACCCGCTCCTTCGGCCACGCTCATTACGTCGTATTTGCTCAGCACTTGCTTATTCATTTCCTTCAGGTACTCATGTAAGCCCGGTTGCATGGCGTAATATTTAGTAAACTCCTTCTCGTATCCTTGAGGCAGTACGGGAAAAGCAGTATCCTTTGCTGCAAACTGAAAAGCATCCAATCTGAAACCATCTATGCCCTTATCAGCCCAAAACTTCATGATATCAAACACCTCCTGACGGACTTTCGGATTTTCCCAATTCAGGTCGGGTTGCTTGCGCGAGAAATAATGCAGATAATAAGCATTGGTGGTTGAATCAAACATCCAGGCATCATGGTTCACATCAAACAGGCTATAACGCGGAGCAGGTTTACCCTTATCTGCGTTCCACCAGTGGTAATAATCGCGATATGGGTTTGTGCGCGAACTGCGGCTCTGTTTAAACCATTCGTGCTCATCGCTGCTGTGGTTCACTACAAGGTCCATTACGAGCTTTATTCCTCGCTCATGCATCCCTTTTAACATGGCATCAAAATCGGCCATGGTGCCAAAATCCTTCATGATGTTGCGATAATCGCTAACATCATAACCGTTGTCATCGTTGGGCGAACTATAGATCGGGTTGAGCCAAACCACATTTACCCCAAGACTTTTGATGTAATCCAATTTGGATATAATACCCTTCAAATCACCAATACCATCCCCATTGCTATCCATAAAACTGCGGGGGTATATCTGGTACACAACAGCTTCTTTCCACCATTTGCGGTCGGTCATATCTTTATTTTGATCATTTTTCAGGGTGCTGCAGCCAAGTCCCGCAACGAGCAAGATGCCTGCGATAATTGTGCCGAGTAAAGTAATTTTTCTCATTAACTATTTGCGAAAGGATGATATAATTGGGTTGAGTATCAGGCTATAATCCTTTTTAAATTTATATCTTTATATATAAAAAAACGAACCCAAATAACACATTTCCATATTTTTTGAGTTAGATATAATAAGGCTAATATAATTGTCAGTTCACTGCCGTAACCAATTAAACCCATTTAGCCATGATGACAACCACCGCTTCCGCAAAATATACCGTTATGTCGTTCCTTAAATGTTTAAACGAGGAAGAGTTTAACGATGCCAGGAAATACGCCGATGAAGACCTGAAATTTGATGGCGTACTAGGCTCGCGCAATGGCGCCGAGGCCTACTTTACCGACATGAACAAGATGAAATTAAAGTATCATCTCTTAAAAACCTTCGCCGATGGCACCGATGTTTGTGTATTGTATGATGTTACCCTGGGCGGCGTTTCCGTATTTGCCTGCGGCTGGTACCAGGTGGAACATCACAAGATCACCTCGATAAAAGTGGTCTTTGATCCACGGCCTTTGCTGCATCATCAGAATGGGAACTAATCGTGTTCACGTTCACAACGCTGTGAACGCTCGTGAACACTATCTAACTTTCTAATAATCAATAAATTAAATTCCAATAGACGGGAACAATTAATTTTCAGCCTCATTATCAGATACTTAAGTCAAAGAAAACTTTACGCATTATCAGGTCCTCTTCTGTTAACATGCTGTTCGTAGACTCTGTCTACGAATTTGCTATGCCTGTAGTCTTCAAACTACAAGCATATTAGCCCGAAGTTTAAAAACTTCGGACAGCTTAGGGTAGCCATTGATATTGCTTATAACCAATTAGCCTGTACTCACGTCCAGACACTGTTATGAAGTCGGAATCCTTATGCTTCTCGATTTGTGCACCTCTGGTCGCTGCGTCGTACACATCTTTCGCTACACCGATTGTCATCTGTTTCTTAACCACGTCGATAGAATAGTTAGGTGGGTACATACGATTACTAAACTCTACTTCTTGAGGCTCTGTTTTTTCTAACGCGATCAGGACTTGGTACTTGCTTCTGTCATCGCATTCATCACAGCGTGTTTGTTTCAAAACCGTTCCCTTGAACACAAACGACTCCATAAACTTCTTCTTCAAGTTGTAGGCCCTTTGGGCATCGTGGAGATCGCCTTTCGCTAAATCACAGGCATCACAGCCTGACAATACTAACATGGCAACAGCCATAAGTAAATGCTTAAGTTTCATCTCTATTAGTTTTGCTTCCCCCAACGCTGTCCGAAGTCTCCCGACTTCGGACGACTATGCAAGTAGTCTTTAGACTACACGGAGACCCTGCTGGGACAGACAATATCTTGTTTATATTACATTTTAACTAGGTGTAGTATCAAGGCTAGCTGTTAAGTAATAATTCATTTGCGTATCACTAAGCCCCAAATATTCTTTTAGAGTCGGAATATCATTTATTCCAGGCGTGCCATCTATTGAAAAAACAATCTCGTCCTGACCATCAAACCGATAACTATCGTATGCAATATAATCTAACGAACCGTCAGCGTTGTAATACGCTGTGAACATTGGAAAAAAATCTTCCATGGTAAAATCATAGTAGTATTTTTCAGTTTGTTCATATTGAGGGCTATTAGTAACAATATCAATATGCTCCTCACCAATTTCGCTATTGTCTTGATCATACAGATATCGAGATTTAAAAATTATTACATTCCCGGAATATTCATTTACATTTTCCAAGGAAAAAGTACCTGTTGCTACTTTAGTAATAATCGAAAACTTAACGCCCAAACTGCTAAACTGGCTAGCAGTATCTGTTTCATTTTCGTTAGAATCTAAATAGTATGTAATATAACCTAAAGACTGGTCAAAATATTCCTCCTCCTTTTTTACGAGACCATTATTTGAATACACCTTAGTATACTCATCTAATAAGTTAGCTTGTTTAGAGGTTATAGTCTCATCGTTAATGTTTTGAAAAGTTACAATCATAATCAAAATTGTATTTCAGCTGTTGCCGGAAGAGTTGAGTTAATGGGCAAACGTGACTCTCCTTCACTCACTTTCCCGCATCCACATCCCTTATAAACTTAACCACCCCATCCATAAACACCTTCTGGTCATCCCACATTGCCAGGTGACTGCCATTAGGACAATACAGGCTTTTACCATTTTTCACCTGCGTGCTCATCCATTCCATGTATTTGGGGTCCATGGTATCGTACTTGGCGCCTACCATCAGGGTTGGTACCGTAATTTCTTTTAACCGGTTGCTGATATCCCAATGCAGCAGCCTGCCACCTACATTAAACTCGCTTGGGCCCTGCATCATTACATAGATCTGTTCATTCACGTTCTTAATGGCGCGCATTGCAGGATCAGGCCATTCGGGTAAGCGGCAAAGATGTTTGCAGTAATATTCGTTCCATACCAATCTTTGATAGGTGGTGTCTTTATATAGGCCTTTAGCCTCATAATTTTGCAGGGAGTCAACCAACGATTTACGCATCTGGCGTCTCAGCACTGCATTATATTTTTCATAAGCCGGAATGCTGGCCATCATGTTGCAAACGATCAGTCCTCTCAAGTTCTTCTGATATTTCAAGGCATATTCCATTCCTAAAATTCCACCCCAAGAATTGCCCAGCAGGTAGAAATTACTGCTATCCAGGTTCAGTGCTTTACGCACCTGCTCCACCTCTTCTACAAAACGCGGTGTTGTCCACAAACTGCTGTCTTTAGGCTGATCGCTGTAGAAAGAACCCAACTGGTCATACTCGATCATTTCAAAACCTTCTTTCGGGAAGAAGCTTTCAAAGCACTCCATATACTCATGCGTCATAGCCGGACCGCCATGCAGCAACAAAACCTTTATGCGCGGATTATTGCCAAAACGCTTTGTCCAAACCCTAAACTTCCCGACAGGCGTTTGAATATTGACCATTTTGATACCTGCTACCTGCACACCGGAATCAATCGGCGCAAAATATTCGGCTACGGTTGGACTACCACTATACTGTTTACAGGACGAAAAATAAATAAGCGCTAAGATTGAGAGGAAGAGAAACTTTTTCATGATAAAGGCCGATAAGTGATTTTAGTAAAACTAATGAAATCAATTGATCACATCAAATCCTTATCTTCCTTTTCGCGGCGTACTTTATAGGCCAGATAGAAGAATACTAATACCCATATGGCGTTAAATACAGTATCGAAAGTCTGTATGTTGGGATACTCCGTTACGAGCTGATAGATTAGTATCAGTGATCCGAGTATGCCGCCGGCCAGGAACAGGTAGAAGAATTTATAGCTCATATAGGTCTTATTAAAGCCAGACCGTCATTGCGAGCGATAGCGAAGCAATCCCCGATTAGCAGAGCGGCTATGCAAGTTCTACACCGTCCTATTCGCCCTGTATTGTTTGGGATTGCTTCGCTATCGCTCGCAATGACGCGCGTTTTTATTTCGCCCTCTTCAGCACCGTTGCACCCAATGGCGGCAGATCAATCTGTACCGAATGCTCCCGGCCATGCCAATGTTCTTTTTCGGCTTTCACAGCCTTGCTATTCAGCATACCACTGCCCCAGTATTTCTTATCATCCGAGTTGAATATCTCCTTCCAGCTGCCGGCCTCAGGAACCCCAACGCGGAAACCATGATGCGGTGCCGGTGTCAAATTCAGTACGATCACCAAGTCGTTTTTAGGATCGAGCCCTTTACGGGTGTAGATCAATACTGAATCATTCGCATTGCCGCCATCGATCCATTCAAAACCAGTTCCTTCAAAGCTCTTTTCATATAGTGCAGGTTCTGTTCTGTACAGATGGTTCAACGCTTTTACGGTGTCCTGTATACCAAGATGGTTCGGATATTCCAGCACATACCATTCCAGCGATTGGCTGAAGTTCCATTCCGATCCCTGGCCAAACTCAGCGCCCATAAACAACAGTTTGCTGCCCGGGTGGGTAAACATATAACTGTAAACCAAACGCAGGTTGGCAAATTTTTGCCACTCATCGCCCGGCATTTTATTCAGCATAGAGCCTTTGCCATATACTACCTCGTCATGCGAGAAAGGCAGCATAAAGTTTTCCGTAAAGGCATAGATCAAACTAAAAGTGATCTGATTATGATGATACCTGCGGTAAAGCGGATCCGTCGAGAAATATTTGATGGTATCGTGCATCCAGCCCATCATCCACTTCATACCAAAGCCAAGACCGCCTGAATATACCGGGCGACTAACCCCTGTAAACGAAGTCGACTCCTCTGCAATAGTTTGCGTATCCGGGAAATGACTGTAACAAGCTTCATTAAATTCTTTCAGGAACGATATCGCTTCCAGGTTCTCATTGCCACCATATTGGTTAGGCTCCCATTCGCCATGGTTACGCGAATAATCGAGATAAAGCATTGAAGCTACGGCATCTACACGTAAGCCATCGGCATGATAACGGTCGAGCCAGAACAGCGCATTACTGATCAGGAAAGCACGTACCTCATTACGTCCATAATTAAAAATAAACGATTTCCAATCCGGGTGGAAGCCTTTGCGCGGATCTGCATGCTCATACAAGTGCGTGCCGTCAAAGCGATATAAGGCATGAATATCTCCGGGGAAATGCGATGGCACCCAATCCAGTATCACACCTATGCCTTCCATGTGGAAAGCCTCGATCAGCTTCATTAACTGTTTCGGTGTACCATAACGGCTTGATGCTGCATAATATCCGCTCACCTGGTAACCCCAGCTAGGATAGTAAGGATGCTCCATCAGCGGCATAAACTCCACATGTGTAAAGCCCATTTCCTTCACATAAGGCACCAGTTTATCTATCAACTGCTCATAACTATAAAATGCATCCGGACTTTCCATACTGCGCGCCCATGAACCCAAATGCACCTCATAAACCGAATAAGGCTGATCCAAAGCATTATGAACGTGGCGGTCCTTCATCCACTTTTTATCTTTCCATTCGTAGTACGTATCAGCTACTATGGATGCTGTGCGCGGAGGTTCTTCCCAGCGCAGTGCAAATGGATCAGATTTTTCCAATTCTTCACCAGATGAGGCTTTTATAAAATATTTATACGTTTCACCATCGCCGACATTCGGAATAAAACCTTCCCATATGCCTGATGAATCCCAGCGCACAAACAACTGGTGTGTGCCTTTATCCCAGTAATTAAAATTACCGATAACTGATACATACTGTGCATTAGGCGCCCACACCGAAAAATAAGTACCGATAACCCCGTTGACCTCGACCACATGCGAGCCGAACTTATCGTATAACTTATAATGCTTGCCTGATCTAAACAGGCTGATATCAAATTCGGTAAACTTGCTGTACGACTGTACGGCATTAGGCAGTGTGTGTGCAGGCATAGATTGTTTGGTTGTAGATTTCTTTGTTGCCGGTTTTGCGGCCGGGGTAGCTTTAACCTTTGCGGCAGGCTTTTCAGCTGCTTTCTTTACTGTTTTTGTTTCAGCAGCAACCGTTTTTTTAGCGGCGGTTGTGGCTTTTTTAGCTGGTGCCTTCTTAGCAGGAGCTTCTTTACCGGTATCATTTGTTTTTTTAGCCATATGTTTGTGCCTGCAGGCGTTAACTGTTAAGAATTTCTATTTCTCAATAAATATTTTCCCGACTCCTTCAACCTACATTGACCGCACAGCCGATGTCAATTCGGACACAACATATTCGACAACAACTCTTACAGGCTTTGCTTGTGCATTCAGGAAAAATTGATCTGGTAAAAAACGGTCGTTGATATAAATGTATCATATAATTACCCGAAGTGCAAATAAGTGGGCATTAAATTGGCACTCCGGGTAATACTTTATGCTTATTAGCTGATAACCAGCTGCGTAAAGTTTTTCCTCAACTTCAGTTGAACGGATTTATCGGCTGAGATGACAAAATCCTTCACATCATTATTATCAGCGATCACCTTAGTCGGTTTAAATGGCAGACCGATAATGTTTAAATGATAATTTTCGTAGCGCGGCGTATACAAGCCTTCCATACTTTGTTGTATGGTCATCTTGTTCTCTTTGCCTTTCACCACGAATTTCTTTTCAAGATAGATATCCTGCTCGTAAGCAAAGGTTTCGCCGTAATCCTCAAAAATGAACGAGTTCACCTCGGTACCGGTGAAATAAATATTCATTTTCACCTCCTCTATTTCCTTTTCGCCTACATATTGCATAACCGGGTATTCGGGAATAACCGAACCCGCTTTTACGAAAACCGGTATGGTATCCAACGGCGTAAGCACCACAATTTCTTTACCGCCTTCAATTAGTTCGTGGCTCCAGAAATCGTACCATTTGCCTTTTGGCAAATATACTTTACGGGTCTTTTGTCCCGGCTCTAATACAGGACAAATCAATATCTTATCGCCGTAAGTAAACTCGTCCTGGCGGTATTGATTACCGTCTACATGCTGCTCCTGCAATACTACCGGCCGGATGATCGGAAACCCATAACGATGATGTTCCCAGAATGCCGAATAGAAGTATGGCAACAAACGGTAACGCAGCTCGATAAACTTACGATTGATAGAAGTATATGGTTCGCCAAAGCTCCATGGCTCGCGCTCCTTAGTATCGCCCGCAGAGTGCGCACGCATAAACGGCGCGAATGTTCCTGCTTGTATCCAGCGCGTAAACAGCTCTCCATCAGGCTCTCCGCTGAAACCGCCTATATCTGTACCGCAGAATGAGATCCCCGATACAGACAGGCGTTGTATTTGGATGTTACCCAGCTTCAAATGCTCCCATGATGCTACGTTATCCCCTGTCCATACGGATGAGAAACGCTGAACACCGGCGTATCCCGCACGTGTAATAGTGAATGGGCGCTTATTTTTCATCAGCTTGCGCAAACCTTCATAAGTTGCGCGAACCATCTGCATGCCGTACACATTATGTGCTTTACGGTGCGAACCACGGTGGCCGTCATACTGATGACGCACATCATCCGGGAAAGTGCCATTGCCGAACACAGCAGGCTCATTCATATCGTTCCAAACGCCCGCTACGCCTAATTGCACCAGTTCGTCGAACAATCCGCCCCACCATTCTCTTACCTCAGGATTGGTAAAGTCAGGGAACTGGCAGCGACCCGGCCATACGTGGCCCTCCATAAAGTAATCGTCACAACGGCGACAGAAATATCTTTTTTCCTTTCCTTCTTTAAACACCCAATAATTATCGTCAACGCGGATACCCGGATCGATAATTACCACCGTTTTAAAACCCTGTTCAGATAATTCCTTGACCATTTTCTTCGGGTCAGGGAAATATTTGCGGTTCCAGGTAAAACAGCGATAGCCGTCCATATAATCTATATCGAGGTAGATACCGTCGCACGGTATTTTTTGCTCACGGAAGGTCTTGGTAACCATCCGCACTTTCGATTCAGGATAATAGCTCCAGCGGCACTGATGGTAACCCAGGGCCCAAAGCGGAGGCATAGGATGCGTACCAGTGATTACACTGTAACGTTTCACCACATCCATCATGTGCGGACCGTGGATATAGTAATACTGCAATTCGCCGCCTTCGGCCCAGAAACTTGTTTTGGTAGGATCTTCAGCCCCAAAGTCAAACTCAGCTTTAAAAGTATTATCGAAGAATATACCGTGGGCTATTCCTTTGTCCAAACTGATATAAAAAGGGATAGAGCGATACAAAGGATCCTGATTCCATGCAAATGAATAAGCATCTGTATTCCAGTTTTTTAACCGCTTACCTCTCAAGTTAAACTCAGTAGCCTTATCACCTAATCCGAAGAAACTTTCTTCAGCCTGGCATTCTTTGGTACAGTACACATAATAACCGCCAAATTTCACGTTTTCTTCCCAGTGCATTTGCACGGCGTCTGCACTGGTTATATGGTTCTGGTTGTCTGAAAAAGATATGAAAAAGTCCTTTTTGCGGACATGACAGTTTACAATATTGGTGTAAACTATGTATTCGGTTTCCTCTTCGCGCAGGCCAAACAGCGACACCTTGTTTTCCAGTTTTGGCACGGCGTATGAAAACTCATCCAGGAAAACGCTATGGGGGGCTAATCTTACTCTTATTATCTCGTCGGTAACTACAGTAATTTCTACTTTAGCATCACCGTCGGTGAAAAAAAACTTATTCCCTTTTTGGACTGCACCAATTGGCGCACCCAAATATTTTTTAACAATTGGTTTTAGCCCGGTAACCGGGTTGTTGACGTGGTGGAATTCATCATCCTCTTCAACTGTTTTCGTAGGCAATAGTTCGGGGTTTAACGTATTCTTATCTTCCATTCAAATTTTATCTCTCTTCTGCAAATATCTTGGTTGTGTTACTTATACGCAATATAATAATCGGCGTTTATAAACCAAGCACTAAAGTTGAATTATATAGTTTGTTCAACAAACTATTCCTCTTTCTCGTTCACTCTCAGGGCCAGCAAAGCTGCCACTATCATCATGCAACCGCCAATTTCAACCGCAAGCAAGCGGTTATTGTTTAGTAAATGTGCCATGATCCAGCCAAAAAATAACGAAGCTATGATCTCTGGTAGTACAATAAAGAAATTAAATATTCCCATGTAAATGCCCACTTTGTTCTCTGGCAAGCAACCGCCAAGCATCGCGTATGGCATTGATAAGATACTTGCCCAGGCTATGCCAACGCCCGTCATCGATACAAAAAGCATGTTGGGTGTATGAATAAATGCGACGGATATCAAGCCCGCAGCACCACAAAGCAGGCAGATCATGTGGGTATACTTCCTGCCGATTTTTGCGGCTATTAATGGTAAAAAGAAGGCAAATACAAAAGTCACCACGTTATAGTATCCCAATGTTAAGCCGGCAAATTCGATCCCCTGGGTATACAGGTCATCTTTTTCGCTTAAAGCACCAAACACATTACGGGCAACCGCAGGTGAATAATAAAACCACATCAGGAACAAGCCCGGCCAGGTAAAAAATTGCATAATGGCCAGTTTTCGCATCCTTTTAGGCATAGTACGTATGGCATGAAAAATTTCGCCTGCGCCGCCGCCAAAGCCTTTTTTTTCTTCGCGGTGTTTTTGACGTTCGGTGATATCTGTTGGCGGATATTCTGTGCTGGTGATGATCGTATACAATACGGCGGTGATAAATGCGACTGCCCCAATGTAAAACGAATATCTTACCGTTGCCGGGATGTTTTCTCCATCAATCAATTTATTGGATACATGGAACCAATTAGCCATCATCCATGGTAATATCGATGCCACCACTGATCCTAAACCGATGAAAACACCCTGCATAGAGAACCCCCGGGTGCGCTGCTCATCTGGCAACTTATCCGTTATAAATGCCCGGAATGGCTCCATACTTACATTGATAGAGGTATCCAGTATCCAAAGAATACCGGCTGCCATCCACAAAGTGGACGACTGCGGCATTAAAAAGAGGCAAATAGTGCTCAGGATAGCGCCTACCAAAAAGTATGGCCGTCTGCGTCCCAGCGTTTTGTGCCAGGTATGATCGCTAAAATAACCAATAATGGGTTGAACAATAAGTCCGGTTAAAGGTGCTGCCAGGAACAGAAATGGAATTTTGTCGGGCTTGGCGCCAAGGTACTCATAAATGGCACTCATATTGGCCATTTGCAATGCCCAGCCAAATTGGATGCCTAAAAAGCCAAAGCTCATGTTCCATATCTGCCAAAAGCTAAGCCTCGGTTTATAGGTCATACTTACTGTCGTCATAATTGGTGATTGGTTTATCGTTTAATTGGTTCATTTGTCTGAACCCGAATTTTTCAGAATTAATGAATTTACAGAATTCTGCCCATTCTTAAATTCGATAAATTCCGGTTCAGACATATCAAAATTGTAATAACATCCCGCTAACTGCAGGCAGGTTAATTCCTATTCCGTTGGCGATATTATCTGTTGCGAATTTTGCCCCGCTCATCAGATCTGTAAACTCGACTTTTCCGCTCATTTGCAACTTATCGAGCAGGTCTGCAGGAAGCAGTACTTGTATCCTGCGTTCGTCACGGTTAAAATTGGTTATCACTAATATACGTTGTTTATCAGTATATCGCAGGAAGAGGTATAACCGCTGATCAAAACCTGCCTGGTGCTCATTGGCTACCATCAGTTCCCAAAACTCGCCCGTGTGCAGGGCTTCATTATCTCGGACGACATTCAACAGCTTGCTATAAAATTCTCTCAGCCTTGTTTGACTGTCTGATAATTGACCGCCATCCCAGTTGCCATTGTTCAGCCATTTCTGATGTTCGGGCACACCCCAGTAATCAAATATGCTGGTACGACCGTCGTTACTGCTGAATCCTTCCGCGCCCGATGCCGGCTCTCCTACCTCCTGTCCGAAATAGATCATTACCGGTCCGCGATGCAACGTAGCTGTTATGATCATTCCCGGTACTGCCAGCCATGGGTTCCCGGCAAAATCCGGACATGCAATACGCTGCTCGTCATGGTTCTCCATAAAGCGGAGCATCTGTGCGTCGATATATTTACAGTCGTTATTCCAAACAGAGTTAACGTCCCAGGTTGTAGCACCATATTCGTTGCGGGTCAGGCGTTTGATCGAATCATAAAGGCCAATCTTATCATACAGGTAATCAAACTTACCGCCGTAGATATAGTCATGATACTTACCCCGGTCATAGGCCTCGCCAATGAAGATCAATTCAGGATAGTCGGCTTTTAATTTCGGAATGATCCAGCCCCAGAACTCAAAAGGCACCATCTCCACCATATCGCAACGGAAACCATCGATGCCTTTTGCAGCCCAAAATTTCAAAATATCAACCATTTTGTTCCAGAGCGGCGGAATTGGGTCAAAATGCTTTTGCCAACCGTTCTGATAATCAACACCGTAATTCAGTTTGACGGTCTCGAACCAATCATTGATAGAAGGCCGCGCGCTAAACACATCATTGCCCGTGGCTTTTGCAGGATTTTCATCAAAGCGGTCATCCTTCAGCGGGCTATTAAATTCATCCCCGCCTGCAACATAGCCATGCGGAACCACAAATGCCTGGCCGGGTGTATAATAAAAGTCATTCTTCGGGTCGAACGCTTTGCTTTTATCATCATCCTGCCCAAAATCACGAACGTCGGCAGGTTTAACATCTGAGGCATAAGTACGCGCCACATGGTTAGGCACAAAATCCATGATCACCTTTAAGCCGTTCTCACGCGTCCTAACAATTAACCCCTCAAACTCCTTCCTCC
>JACXTT010003021.1_pt1 | contig 26318 bp, 26 predicted proteins | sample 9270951 | NCBI WGS metagenome assembly JACXTT01 (sample SAMN15532306, study PRJNA645909) | rock metagenome | isolation source: weathered quartz diorite | place: Puerto Rico | collected 2017-06-21
TCTTGCTCACCCCAGATCACCATCGTCGGCACTTTCACCACGAACGATGATGCTTCGGCACTGAAAATGCCCGAACCAACGTCGGCGTCGCCGGTGAGGGGGCCCAGTCGCGCGGCTCGATAGTAATTCAAACCGCCTGTCAGTGCGCCCGGTTGCGACCACGCTTCCAGGTAAGCCTGGCGATCGCCCTCCGTGAAGTGTCCGGCTTTCAGCCCTTCACCCATCACCGCTTCTACGAGGAGGGCATAGTTGTTCGCCGACAAGATCTCCTCGGCCTGCGAGCTGCGGAACAGGATCATATATTGGCTGGCTTTCTGCTGGTGTGCGTTTTCCCGCAGCTCGCGTCGAAAAATGGCCGGATGTGGCGCATTAACGATTATGAGCTTCTCTAGGTGGCGTGGGAGGTATGCAGCGAATGCCCATGAAATCAGGCCTCCCCAATCGTGGCCGACCAGCACGAATTTCTGGTGGCCCAAGTGCGCTGCTAGCGCGCGCAGGTCCTCGACCATGTGCTGGATTTCATATTTCTCCAACCCAGAAGGCTTCGACGAGAGGTTGTACCCGCGCATGTCCGGCGCGACCGCTTGGTAATCACGCCCGAACTCGAGCAGTTGGTTCTTCCATGCGTACCAGAACTCCGGGAAGCCGTGTACGAACAACATAAGCTCGCCGGTACCCTGCGTGGCATAGTGCAAGCGCACTCCGTTTACGTCGGCATATCGATGATCGATCATGAATGGTTCGTACCCTTCCGCTGGTCCGCCGCGACGTCCCGTTTCCGGTCGACTCGAAGCGTGGACCGAAATACGGTTGTCTCTCGGAGCGCCTCGTCGTCTGGATTCTGCCGCGGTTCGAGGGGCCACTCTAGATCACGCCCTCAAGGATCGCAATTTGAATAGGCAATCCGGCTCGAGTTCTTCGCTCTCGCCATGACGGTTGGCCTCGAATCGGAAGACGGGAGCCAGGTGATCTCCCGTTTTCTGTGGGCAGTAAGGTTTGCGTCTCTAACATCAATTCTGGTGTGACAGCTAACGTTGATACGCACCGAGAACGCGCTGTCTCCAAAAAACCTATCGGAGGAGAGTTTTCTCATGAAGAAGAGAATCGTGCTCGTTTTTTCTCTAACTTTAGTGCTTGTTGGTCTCGCACCAGAGACTGCTCCAGCTGCGCAGCAAAGGCTCGCCCGTGAAAAGGCTTCAGGCGCAGCGGCGGAGTCTATTAGCGGGTCGCCCTCGGGCGAGTCGTCTCCCAATCGGGTTTCCGGTTTCACCGATGTAATCCTGGGCACGAACTTCTCTGTATCCGGCGGCGGCTTCCGAGATTTCGATGCAGGGGACGTCGGTGGCGCCGAGCGAATCGCAATCTCCGCGCTTTCCTCGGCCAACAACATTAATCAAGTTCGCGTGAGACTGTTCTTTGGTGCGCCCGACGCGACTCAGACCGTAGCACCCGGGGACATCAGGGGATCAGATTCCACCTTCGTGTCCGTCGTGACCGGCTTCGTTACCGTACATGGATCGAGGGCCACGGTCAGGGTATTGAACGATGGCAGCTCGACAGTCACGCTCCAACAGGTAACGATTTACCTTGTTCGTTGAGTCAGTGAAGGGCCAGGGGCGTCCACCGCGATGGATTGTCCCAGGCCCTAAGCTCGAATCTTGGTCCGGCCTTGGATCAGACGCCGGCCTTCGCAGGTCGTCGCTGCTAATTCGGCACTTATGACGAAAAGGCTTCTTCTAACGGTCTCCTGAATCGGATATGGCGCAAACGCGAAATTAACTGCCGGCGTCGAAAACCAGCAGAGTCGGACTCGACAGCTGGCCTTCCCCTGCAGGGATAAAGTTGTCGATGAACGCTCCGGTCAGTCCGACATAACGTTTTATTTCGTTCGTCGAGTGACTGCTGACGTACAGATTGCCGTCGGGGCCGAAAGCGAGACCGTAGGGTGAAACCAAACCGCCACTTCCCACGGTGACGAAATTTTGAAGGAAGATTCCAGTGGGTCCGTCGAAGAGTTTCACCTCATCGGTATAGAGGCTGGTCACGTATAGCTTTCCATCCGGACCGAAGACCATGCCTTTGGGACCGTTCATTGCGGCATCCCCACCGAAGGAGTCGAGCCATTGCCCCGTCGTTCCACTGAATCGCAGGATGCTGTTGGTTGCCGAACTGCTGACGTAAAGGTTGCCGTCGGGGCCAAATGCCAGTGCCTCCGGTTTGAACGTCACTGCGAAAATACCGATGGACGCTCCAGTCGTGCTGTCGAAGCGCACGATCGAGTTGGTATTGAAGCTGATTACATACAAGTTCCCATCAGGACCGAAAGTCAGGCGGGTTGGATTGCTCAGTTCAGGGCTCGTGAAGACGAGGTCGAGCTTCCCCGTTGACGGTCCGATACGCAGAATCCTATTCGTGTCCGGGCTGCTAATATAAAGGTTGCCGTCGGGTCCCAGTGCCATCCCGTCAGGGGTCCCGGCATGCACTCCCTCCGTGCTAACGACGTTCCCGATAAATGTTCCCGTCGCCGCTGCATAACTCTTCACCTCCTGGGTGCCGGTGCTGAGGACATACAAGGCGGGAATCCGAACCTGCGCGGCCGCGAGTTCTGACAGAGACGCCCGATCCGGGAGAAAAAGACCGGAAGCGGCGAGCATCGACAAAATGGTCAAGAACCTCAACCCTATGCTAGCTCTCATGTTTACCCTCCTCTGATCGAGAATTCGGGTGGTACCCCGGTAGAATCCACGCAATTTTGATTCCTGGTCCCGCTCCTTGATCCCAATTCGGATTTCGGGCGGCTATGGTGAGGCTGGGAAATGATCAGATTCGGACGGAAAGCGGGGGATCGCCGAGGTGGTTGGGTTTCCGGCCCGAGGCGAAATGAACCTGTCAGTTAACTCCGAGAGGCCGTCGGCAATTTCGATCGGTCGGCAATCGACAGACTCCACCGGGCACGGAGGGTTGGTGGGCCTCTAATCTCGACAGAGCCGACACTCTCCGCTTGCAGTTCCCGGCGGCGAGGAGAGAGATTCTCGATTCTTCACTTCCGCATCAGATTCAGATGGAATCAGATGCCTGGGTCGAAGACGAGTAGTGTAGGGCGAGCTAGGCCACCATCGCTCGCAGAGACAAAGTTGTCGATGAATGCCCCGCTCATACCCACGTACCGCTTCACTTCGTTCGTCGCGTAACTGCTTACGTAAAGATTGCCATCAGAACCGAATGTCAGGCCATAGGGCGAGTTCAATCCGCCGCTGCCGGCACGGACAAAATTCTCGATAAAGACACCGGTTGCTCCGTCGAACCGTTTCACTTCATCTGTGTTGAAACTGGTCACGTACAGGTCCCCGTTAGGACCAAAGACCAGGTCTTTCGGATCATTCAGACCCGAGCCAGAGGCGAAGGTGTCCATTAGTATACCCGTACTTCCATTGAAGCGGAGGACATTGTTCGTCGACGAACTACTGACGTAAAGATTGCCGTCTGGCCCGAATACCAGAGCTTCAGGTCTGTCCACCGAGGCGAAAGTATCGATGAGTCTTCCGGACTCGCCGTCGAAGCGTAGAACGGTATTCGTGTCAAAGCTGACGACATAAAGGTTCTGGTCCAAGCCGACTGTCAGGCGAGTGGGATTCCGAAGCCTTGTGCTCGTCGCGAAATTGAGATCTATCGTTCCTGTTGATAATCCGACCCGGATGATACTGTTAGTTGATGGGCTACTGATGAAGAGATTTCCATTGGATCTCAACGCCATTCCATCCGGGATGATCGGTCCGATATCGCCGGTTTGAATCAGATTGGAAGTGAAGGCACCCGTAATCGCAAGGTAGCCCTTAACCTGCCGGGTACCGGAGCTAATGACATAGATTGCTGGAGTTCGGGATTGGGCGGCCCGCACGCCTCGGAACACGGACCAGTCCGGAATCGGAACGCCGAAAACCAGCAATAGTGATAACAAGGTCAGCAATTTCAGACATCTCTTAAACCTCATGATTACTCTCCTTCCAATAGGGATCGCGTGTCCCATGAGTAAAAACGGCCTGATCTGCCTGCTTCCCTGAGCACACACGGTTGGCTCTCCTCTCCCTTTAGGGATGCACACTGTAGGCGCGAATAGTTCCACAAACTCAATGGCTGGAGGACGAGTTCGCGGGTTACTGCTCCCCTCTGCAGGATTCCCCACCCGTACTCCTGACAATCCGGGTCCTTGACGCTCGTTTCTTCGCTCGGATCAAAGGGCTGGTGGCCAGTATGCTGCCAGGCCGGTGAAAGTTTGGGGCTTGGATGGTGAGATCGTCTCGGCGCTTCCCGATCTCGCCCGAAATCAACAATATCGATAGCTTAGGCTCTCCGATCCGCTGACAATCAGCTTCCCGAATCGAAGACAAGCAGTGTCGGCCGGACCAGGCCGCCCTCTCCTGCGGGGATGAAGTTGTCAACGAACGCCCCGCTCGATCCCACATAGCGCTTCACTTCGTTGGTGGAATAGCTGCTCACGTAGAGGTTGCCGTCAATTCCGAACCTCACACCATAGGGAGAGACGAGGCCGCCGCTGCGCGCCCGCACAAAGTTCTCGATGAACGCCCCAGATCTGCCCTCGAATCGTTTGACTTCGTCGGTGTTGAAACTGGTGACATAGAGATCCCCATCTGGTCCGAAGACAACGTCCTTCGGGTCATTCAATCCCGATCCCGAGGCGAAGACGTCCATGAATTCACCGGTGACCCCGCTGAAGCGCATGACGCTGTTGGTTGCCGAGCTGCCGACGTAGAGATTGCCGTCTGGACCGAAGGCCAGACTCTCCGGTTTGTTCAGACTGGCGAACACATCTATGAATTCACCGGTTGAGCCGTCGAAGCGTAAGACTTGGTTGGTATTGAAGCTGATGACGTAGAGAGCTCCGGTCGGGCCGAAGACCAGGCGAGTCGGATTCTTGAGATTGATGCTTGACGCGAAGACTCGCTGGACTCTTCCCGTCACGGGAGACACCTGAAGGATGCTGTTTGTGGCAGGCGCGCTCAGGTAAAGATTACCGTCGGGTCCCACCGCGATTCCGGAAATGCTCAGTCCCGCTCCGGCAGAGCGAGCCAGATTCTCGATGAATTGTCCCGTCGTCGCAGAGAAGCTTTTCAGCTCTTGGGTTCCCGAACTGATTACGTGCAGCGCGGGAGTCCTGGCCTTTACCGCCGGAAACCCTATCAACGACATGAGCCCCAACAGTAAGGCGCCCGCACTAACGGCTAATGGCTTGATTCTTGACCTTTTCGCTCCTTTTCCGAATGACATACATCGTCTCCTTGGCAAGCTTCCATTACTCCGTTGTCTACGAAGTAATAACAGATCGTTAGACTTCTCATGGGCAATTCTGGTTGCCCTCGTTGGCCCAATCGAGGGGACCCATCTAATTCTTTGTGAGGAGGTAGCCGCTGGACCGACAGTCCGAACAGGAGCCCAAAGTCGAGGGATTCCCTGAAGGGCGTCGGCATTATAGCGGAACGCCCTTGCTGCGGCCACCGAATTTCTCCCGGTGTCCGCATCATGGTAACCGGGACGCGCTTTCTGTGAATCCCTTCCGTCCCTCTTGCCGGGAGAGAAGAACTGATCGATGAACGCAGCTCTAGCCGGTCGGGTATCTACTTCGTCGCGACCGTCCGGTTCTTCACGTACTTGTCGGCCCACTCGAACATCTCGGCCAAGACATGCAGGATCGATTCCCGTCCCAAATAGCCGTGGGCCTCGTACGGCAGCAAGACGAGCCGGGCCGTGCCTCCGTTTCCTTTCAACGCCTGGAATAGCCTTTCCGACTGTATAGGAAACGTGCCCGGGTTATTGTCGGCTTCTCCGTGGATGAGGAGAAGCGGCTCGTTGATCTTGTTAGCGTAAGTGAACGGCGAGATCTTCGTGTAGAGGTCAGTGGCATCCCAGTATGATCGGCGCTCGCTCTGGAATCCGAATGGAGTCAGGGAGCGGTTGTAAGCCCCGCTGCGGGCAATGCCGGCGGCGAACAGATCCGTGTGGGCTAGCAGGTTGGCGGTCATGAAGGCCCCGTAGCTATGGCCTGAAATGCATACCCGTTTTGGGTCGATGACGCCCATGGAATCAAGTTTGTCGATAGCGGCCTTGGCCGCGGCCGTGATCTGTTCTACATAGGTATTGTTCATCGTCTCGGGATCCCCGATCACCGGCATCGTCGCATCCATCAACACCGCGTAACCCTGCGTGAGAAAAATGAGTCTTCGTCCTGCTCGGTTCTCAACAGGTCCTGGAACGTGGGCAATCGGGAGACCTTTCCCGAAGTCTCGTCGGTGTTGGGGCCGCTCGGGATCTTGGAGATCTCGGGAGCCTTGGTTCTCCCTTGCGGGACCAATTTCACGAGCAGGCTCCGGTTATCTCGCGTCCAGGCGAATGGAGAGCCCAGCACATCATTGACGTGAATCGAGGCAACCGGATGAGCGTGCGCTCGCATCGGGTTCGCTACCCACAACTCTACCCCGTTTTCCACATCGCGGGTGAACGCAATATGGGACCCGTCATGAGACCAGACCGGGACGCCTACGCTCGCGTTTGCGGGCAAGGGAACTCGGGTCATTACGTTCCCGGTCAAGCGCCGCACAACAATGCCTATGCCCGGCCTTGTGCGCTGACGCGCGTTGATCTGCGGATTGATCCGGAGTCCTGCCAGCTTGAGATAGGGTTGAGCCAGGAGGGCAATCGGCGGATTCGCCTCGTACTCGACCAGAAGCATCGCGTCCCGTGCCGAACTCACCTCGAGCAGGGGAGTGGGTCGTGCGTCCAGAATGGTGACCACTTCCTTCGGCGGGAGCTTGTACTTGGTTTGACCGAATACCGGGAGAATAGCAACGGCGATCCCAACAAGGGCGAAAAATCGTTTCATCATGGTGTGTTCCTGCGGCGGCTATTGTTCAGCGTGGCCCTTGACTACCAAGGCCAGAGGCAAGTCGGTTCCGGCGGAGGTCTTGACTGTGCTCGTCAATACCAGAAATCCGTGTTCGTCCTCGACGAGCGCCGGAATTTTCTTCTGTCCTGTGGCGGGGAGTAAGCTGAGGGGAGAGGGATGACCGGTTCCACTGGCCTTCCTGCTCAGATTGACCAGGTCTTCAAACTTAAATCGGGCGTTGGCCTCTCGATCGGTTCCCATGGGAGTAAGCAGAAGGAAATCCCGGCTGGGAGCCGCCCCCATGTGGTTGCCATCACTCGGGAGCAGCGCGTAGCGCATCAGATAAGCTCCAGGCTTGATCGTCTGCCCTCGATAATCGGTGTTCCCTTTCGGAAAGGAGACCACGCCCACAAACGTGGACTCATCTAGCTCGCTATAGTTTGCTCCCTTCAATTCCTGCTTTGGCCGTGTCGGAACCCCGTTGCGCCACCAAATATCACAGAGCGTGCTGCCGTCACCCAGGACCACGCGTTGCCCCTTGGCCTCGAGCACGCTGCGCAGGGACTCCGGAGCGCTTTCGTCGGAAAATGCACCAATCAGTTCCAGCTTGCTATTTGCCGCCAGAGCGACCGATGCGGACCCGACAATCAAGAGTAGTTGCTGTAGAACCCGATTGAACATCAAGCTGGTCCGGCTTCAAGGTATTCCTTCAACCGCGTGAGTGCGTGGGGCCAGCCGACCACTACGGCCTGGTAATACCAATCCCAATCGGCGCCCTGCTGGTAGCCATCCTGTAGGATGCTTACAAGAGTCTCTTCTCGCCCTTCGTGGACTCCGATGCTCAAATGCATCGGGCCAAGAACGGGCCGCTCCGGGTTGAAGTAGACCAGGTTATCGATTTCGATCTGGCGGTAGGGTCGAAATGATCGGATCACACCGGTCGTGACGTACCGGAATCCTTGCTCACCGACACCCCACGCCAGACCCCATACGCCTCCTTCACGTTCCTCTACCAAACCGCGGTTTACGCCCCACCATTGGCGGAGCATCTGGACATTGGTGAAGGCGCGGAACACCTCTTCAGGTCGGACGTGGACTTCGATTTCTGCGCGAACCTCCCTCTTCACCATTCACTCCCGGTCCCGCGGGCAAATGCGCGGCCCACATGACGGTGGGTGAGAGGAGGCGTAGGTCCGGTAGTTAGCGCGCGAAGCTGCCAACGAATGCGCTGCGCTTCTCGCGGGTGGTCCACATGACTCCCAAATCCGGACCGTTGTATTGATCCAATGTTGCCACAGCGGGCATCGCATGGGCGGTTTCCGTGAGGGGCGGATAGTACGTCTCTTCATTCCCGCACACATGGTCCTTCTCAGAGATTGGCCGTGTCTCCAACGCGGCCACGTCGCCCACACGCAATTCTACCCTCTCTTGGTGCGCTCCATCGTGCTTGATTTCAAGACTGATCGGGGCCGCTTCAATTCGAAAAACATTCGCCACTAATTTGCCCGCCATTGTGTGGACGAAGCTGAGAAGGGCCTGTTGCTGCTCGGCGGTGGCGCGATCGTCGAGGATGATCACCGCTTTGGCTGGATATGGATTGCTGAACGGGTCGCCTAGGGTTGCGCCCGCCTTAATGACCCCGACGACACTCAACCCTTGTAACGGGGTGTGGTTCCAATCTCCCTGTTCGATTCGCCATGCAAGGATCGCCTGGTCCCCAACTAAACCGACCTCTGAGTTTGCGAAACATGGGCCGGTGTAAACGTCGGCGCTTCGTGTTTCCAAATAATCCCCGCGAATGTGCTGGGCTTGCAAAGTTCCGCGCATCATCAACAGGGAGGCACCCACCAACACAATTAACCAAAGTCTGTGCATATTGCTACTCCTATCGGAATCTTACCACTACACGCGTCCTGTTCCATAACATGCTCGGTCGGGTGATGAACAGTTTCCAGGCTCGGCGAGTCCCCCGTCCGGCCCGAGACAAGTCTGGGTATGCAGGCACCAGAAGAGACCATCCTCGGCCGGTGGGACGCTTGGGTCGGGTTCTGCCCAGACGAAATGGTTCTTCCATCGAAGGCAGGAACATAGGTCGGGGCGGTTGGTGTCGAAGCGTTCGGCCTCCGTTATCACAGGTTACCTCCTCGGGCGGCGGCGCTAAGTGCCCGTTTGACGGCAACTCGCGCGAGCTGGATCTTATATCCGTTGCGCCCTAAATCCTTAGCCTTGGAGACCGCGGCGTTGGCTGCCGCCTGGACGACTTCATCCGAGGCTCTGTTTCCAACCAAGACCTGCGCAGCCTCACTCGAGAGCCACGGAATTGGAGCCACGTGACCTAGCACCACGCGAGCAGACTGGATAGTCGCGCCAGAGAGTTTCAGGACCACCGAGGCGGTGGCGAGCGGCCAATCCAAGGCTTCCTTTTGACGAACCTCGTAAGTTGCGCCGACAGCCCCGGCCGCAGGCGGCACTACGATCTCGGTCACGATCTCATTCGACGCCAGATCATGTTCACGTTGGCTATCGGACTGCGGGGTCAGAAAAAACTTTTCCAAAGAGACCTCACGTCCGCCCTTGGGCCCGAAGACACGGACCCTGGCGCCGAATGCGATTAGCGGCGGAGCCAAGCTGGACGGACAAACGTAATAGGCTGGTCCAGAGTTTCCCAAGATGGCGTGGTATCGGTGGTCACCTTGGAGCACGAGAGATTTCCCTTGTTCGTCTCTCGCAAATAACCCGTAACCGGCGCGGTAGTACCAGCACCTCGGCCGCTGGCACAAATCTCCGGCGACTGTCCCCATGTTTCTGATCTGGGGGCTGCTGATCCCTACCGCCGCGCTGATCAATGCGGGATAGTGTTGCCGCGCGACATCACTATCGATCAGTTCCTGGACGGTCACGAGAGCGCCGATCCGCAAGCCGGCCTTCGGGCTCGAGTCGATGCCGCGAAGTTCGGTGATTTCCTTGATACTGACCAGCCGCTTGGGGGTGGCCACATCATCTTTCATGAGAGAGAGGAGGTCCGTACCGCCGGCCAACACTTCAGTCTCTCCCCAAGTGCCGGACAGCAAGCCCACGGCTTGACTCTTCGTGGTTGGGCTGGCGTACTCAAATGCTCGCATCGCTTCCTCCCTTCTTCTCGAGCGCCTGCAAGACTCGATCCGGTGTGAGCGGCAAGAACGGCACGCGGACACCGATGGCGTTGGCCACGGCGTTCGAAATAGCGGCCCCAGGAGAAACCACGGGCGGCTCCCCCAGTCCGATCACGCCTCGCTCATCATAGCCCTTGCCCGTCATCATATGGACCGTCAATTCGCCTACATCTCCGATGCCCGCAAGCTTGTAGAACTCCATGTTGGGGTTGAGCATTTGCCCGGTTGTCTGGTCCATGATCTTCTCTTCATAAAGAGCGTAAGAGATACCCATGATCATGGCTCCGTAGCACTGGCTCTCGGCAGTTTTCATATCGATGATCAGGCCACAATCCTGCACGGTGAGCATCCTGTTGATCTTCACGATGCCGGTGTCGATATCCACTCCCGCATCTACCATCTGCACGCCGCCGACGCCGCTGCTGTTGAGATTCCCGGGGCCAGGGTTTTTCCCTCTGACGGTGATGGGCATCGTCCCCAATTTGGCGCATGCCTGTTCCCACGGCAGGCTGCGACTCGAATCGCCTTTCATCCGAACCGCTCCTCCGGTGGCCTCGAGCTCGCCCGGCTGGGCGTTCAGCGCAGGTGCGGCCTTGGCGAAGAGTTGATCGAGCGCGTCTAACGCCGCGCGCCGAGTGGACGAACTCACGCCTCCGATCGTGGTGCTGCCCCCCGATCCGCCGGAGACCGGGAATCGATTGTCGCCGATCATGAGGTTGATTCTTTCCATCGGGAGCCCGAGTGTATCCGCCGCAACGATGATAATCGCAGTGCGGGTTCCCGTCCCCAAATCCTGCGTGGCCATCTTCAGATCGACCGAGCCATCCGGGTGAATGGTCAAATCGCATTCACTATCGTGAGCGCGTCCCCCCCAAGTGTGAATCGAGAGGCCAAGCCCGCGTTTGACCGGTCCGGTCGCGGTATGCCCGCGTGGACGCCAGTCCTTCTTCCATTGAAACAGTTCAGCCGCCTTGTTTAGTTCTTCTCGATAGACCTCGGCCCTGGGACCGGTCAGCTCGATATTCTTCAAGAAGAAATCGAGCGGATCCATGTTGAGTCGCGCGGCGAGGTCGTCGAGCGCGCACATAGTAATCAAGCAGGCCTGCGGATGGTTTGGTGCTCGCCAGGCTCTCGCGCTGCCGATATTGTTGACGATGGCGGTGTGCTGCGTGCGCCGGTTCGGGATGTTGTCTCGAATGAGATAAGGGATCGGCGGTGAAGCTCCTCCGCCGAGCCCGCCTGAGCCCCAAGATTCGGACTGCCAAACCGTGAGGGTTCCGTCCTTCTTGGCCCCTACTTTAACCCGCGCGTAGGCGGAGGGTCGAGCGCCGGCAACCATCAGCTCTGCGTTACGCTCAAGAAATACCTTGACGGGTTTCCCACCGGCGATTTTGGAGAGACGCGCGCCTTCCACGTCCCAGCGATCGGCGCCGAATTTGCTCCCGAACCCGCCGCCGATGTATTGCTGCAGCACTCGCACGTTGGCGGCAGGGATCTCCAGCGGTCCGGCCACCTGACCGGCTACCGCGCTTAAGTTCTGAGTCGAAATGTGAACCAGCAGGTGATCCGCCGATTCCCATTCGTTGATTGAGCCATGTGACTCCAGGCAGCAATGGGTGATCACGGGCATTCCATAAAGGCCCTCATGAGTCACATCGGCTTCTCGAAAGGCTTGATCCGGATCGCCCTGCGACTCCGCCGCCGTGGGCTTGGCTCTTTCGCCTGCGGACACCGGATCGGTGTCGAGCACCAAGTGCGGAAGCTTCTCATAGGTGACCTTGATGGCCCTGATCGCATCCTCGGCCGTGGGCTCATCGGTCGCGGCGACGCCGACAATTTCGGTACCGGCCCATTGAACCTCTGTTCCCGCGTCTCGAATGATCTTTACAGCCTTCACGCCGGGCAGCTTCTCGGCCGCACTGGTGTCAATGCTGATTACCTTTGCGTGCGCATGGGGGCAACGAAGAATTTTTCCGTATAGCATCCCCGGGCGATTGATGTCGTAAGTGTACTTCGCCCTCCCCGATGATTTAGCCGGGCCATCCACGCGGGAAATCCGTTTCCCAATCAACGTGCGCTTCTCTGCCGTTGGCCAAGTGTATTCAGCCATATCGCGTGCCTCCTTTCCCCGCCATAGCGACCTGCGTTACTGCCGCTCGGACGCCCGCGTAGGTGCCGCAACGGCAAAGATTCCCTCCCAACCCTTGCCGAATGTCCTCAGGCGAAGGGTTAGGCTTCTTGTCCAGTAACGCCTTGCAAGCGACGACAAACCCAGGTGTGCAGAAGCCGCACTGCTGCGCGTCGTTGTCCACGAATGCTTGCTGAATCGGATGCAGCTTATCGCCTTGCAGCAGACCCTCCACCGTAGTGATCGCCTTCGCTTGGGCTTCGATAGCGAGGACAGAGCAGGAATAAACCGGCTTACCTTCCATGATGACCGTACACGCCCCGCAGGTCGCGCGGTCGCAGACCCGCTTGGCGCCAGTCAAATCAAACTCATGGCGAAGGGCCTCAAGCAGAGTGACCCGCGGTTCAATTTCTGCGGTGTACCTCTTTCCGTTGACGGTGAGTTCCACGGGCGCTTTCCCTGGGCCGTAGAGCTTCAGTTCGGCTCCACCAACATCGATGACGCGATGTCCGATTACCAAGGGGATGGAAAGCGAAATGCCCGACGCCTTCAGAAACTCTCGTCGAGAAAATCCTGAGCCATGGTCTAATGGTTCTCGATCGTCACCCATTCTGATCTCTCCTCAATCGACCTGCCCATGTCCTGAATGAAGAGCAGGAAAGAGCAGCGGTTTGCCTAACTCTAGTTCTTTCCAGCCATCGGGACAAGTAGAAGATTCCCGTACCCATAAAGCGCGATCAGGCTTGCGAAATTGCGACACTTTCGCACTTTCGCAAGCCTGACCCGGCATTCTCGTGGGCCACGATTTCCTAGGAAGTCCAGTCGAGTGTTAACATGGATTGGATGTTCAGCCAGTTATCTATCCTAGCTCTGATGTTCTTAGCGGTTGCGTCACAGTGGATAGCCGGCGTGTCGCGCGGCTCCGCGGCAAAGGATCAGCAGACGGATGTGGTCGCGAAATTGCCGCTGGACGAGATCATCCAAAGAGTGCCGCGTCGGGTCGCGGGAAAGGATCGGACTCCGGGCGATATGGTTAATTTCCTCATCGTTGGTTCCGAGGACGCAGTAGAGAGCGCGCTTCAGGCTGCCGGATGGGTCAAGGTCGACCGGACAAAGGAGGGCGCCATTCTGCGAGCGATCGACATCATGCTGCAGAAGGGATCCTACACGCAGATGCCGATCAGTGAACTCTTCTTGTTCGGCCGAAGCCAGGACTATGGCTTCGCGAAGGCGCTCCCGATCGAGGTGGTAACTACGCGCCATCACTTTCGCCTTTGGAAAGCGCCTCAAGAAACGGCCGATGGTCGGACGGTCTGGATCGGCGCGGGAACGCACGACATTGGAATCGAACGGGACCGACGAGATCGCCACATCACCCATAAAATAGATTCTGATGTGGACAAGGAACGCGAATTCATCGGGGATAGCTTGAATGAAACGGGAATGGTGAGGGAATTGCGTTACCTCCGACCCTCTGATCCGGTGCGTGAAGCCACTACAGCGACCGGGGCGCCGTTCCACTCCGATGGCCGGGTTCTAGTTGTTTTGCTGAAGTGACATAACTGGCTACGACCGGTTTAGCTTTGCACAAAAATGCGCAATGATAATACGAAGTCCCGCCAGGGACGATATGTTTATCCGTGGATGGAGGTGGTGATAGTCAATCGGAGCTCCCTACGGGCGAAATGTGCAATATCCCGCTCCTGCGGGACGCGAAATATTCCTTGACGATCAAACCATAAAGACTATGCTCCTACGTAGCTGATTCTTGTGCAAAGCAGATCGGCATATCCAATGCCGATCTCCGGTTTCATTTCCTGAGGGCTTACAAATCCACGCGCTCTTCGCTCGAGGAGAGAAAAATCTATGAAGAAAATTGCTTTGGTGTTGGCGGTCGTGTTGGCCTTCGTCTTCGGCGTGGCGGCCGAAAATAATCCGACTCCCATCGAGGGTGATTTCAGTGTCGCCAATTTCCGATTCGAGAGCGGCGAGGTGTTGCCGGAACTGAAACTGCATTACCGGACGATTGGTGCGCCAACGCGTGACCCGTCCGGGAAGGTTCGAAATGCGGTTCTCATTTTGCACGGGACGGGGGGGTCAGGGCGCTCGTTCTTGTCACCGCAGTTCGGCGGAGTGCTTTTCGGTTCGGGACAGCTATTGGATGCAACCAAATATTTTATCATCCTGCCGGATGGAATAGGGCACGGGCAGTCGAGCAAACCGAGCGGTGGATTGCGCGCGCACTTTCCACGCTATAACTATGACGACATGGTCCGGGCGCATCACGAACTCCTGACTCAGGGTCTCGGAGTGAACCATCTACGCCTGGTGATGGGCACCTCGATGGGCGGAATGCAGACGTGGCTGTGGGGCGAAACCTATCCGGATTTCATGGACGCGCTGATGCCGCTCGCCAGTTTACCGGTTCAGATCGCCGGTCGGAACCGAATGATGCGCCGCATGATTATCGATGCGATCCGGAACGACCCCGGCTGGGACAACGGGGAGTATAAAACGCAGCCTCGCGGACTGATCTCGGCCATCTACACGCTGATGTTCATGTCTAGCAGCCCGCTTCAGTGGCAGAAAACGGCGCCCGCGCGCGAGGCCGCCGATAGGTTCTTCGACGAACAGGTTCGGACTCGTCTCGCTCAGGCGGACGCGAACGACATGCTGTACCAGTTCGACGCCTCCCGCGATTACGATCCGGCGCCCAAACTGGAGACCATCAAGGCTCCTCTCATTGCCATCAATTCAGCCGATGACCAGGTGAACCCGCCTGAGCTTGGCATCATGGAAAGAGAGATTGGGCGGGTGAAGCGCGGCCGCTTCATACTTCTTCCCATCACCGACAGGACCCGCGGACACGGCACACATTCCCTTCCCGAGATTTGGAAGAGTTATCTCTCGCAGTTGTTGGTAGACTCAGAACCGAGCATCAATCCCTAGCAGTCCCCTTCAACCACGGAGCTGAATCAACCGCCGCGTCTCTCCCCTCCGCGAAAGTGCTTGCCCACTGCTGCTAGTCCAATGGATGAACAGAGCATCGAGACGGTCAGGACGCTGAGATAGGTCGCGCTGCTGGCTTGAATAATTGCTCGTCTTCCGTAGGGAGGATACCCGCATTTACCTGGCGGTCGCCGATCCTGAGCGGCTTGAGGCCGTGCGCGAGTCTTCTGCTCTCTCATTTCTGAGGGGGTTTGGGCGGTGTCTGGGTAGGAGATTCCCTCCGCTGTCGCTGGCGTTCCTCCATCACCTGCTTGTCGCTGACGTGCATATCGAACTGCACGTTGACCATATCTTCGATCGGATTCATGCGGACGTTGTAAGTCATTCCGAAATCCTTCCGATTGATCTGGAATTCCCCCTTGAACCGCGCGTCCGCGTCCCTGAGAAACACGATCTTCACGGGTATGTTGACCGGTTTGGTTGTTGCGCGAAGCGTCAGGTCCCCAGCAACCACAAGACTCTTGTCATCGACCTTGCTGATCTTGGTCGATACAAATTTGATTTCGGGGTACTTGTCGACGTCGAAGAAATTGGCACTTCGAAGGTCGTTGTCACGCATCTGCACGCGAGTGTTGAGGCTCGCGGCTTCTACCGTAATGGTGAGCTTGGAATTCTCGAGATTCGCGCGATCGATCTGGAAATCGCCTTCCCATCGCTCGAAGTAGCCATGGGCGCTGATCAGAAGCGCGTCGCCGACGAAGTTGAGTTGAGAGTGGGCCTTGTCCACAACGTAGGGTTTGCGCTCTGCTCGCGCGATCGGCGCCGATCCGAGCGCCACCATCAAGAAGGAAATCAGTGCCAGGGCGGTTCGTCTCATGAACAGTTCTCCATTGATTATTGCTTTCAGAATATAAGCAGCCCAGTTCCTTTATTCGTCGCCAATGACGCTGCGTGGCCGGCGGGATTCTTCAGCGTCGTACCGGTCGATCCGAATCCGACGTATTTCATCTTGCTCCTATGCCAACCCGAATGGCTTCCTCCGGAAATGATAGGGTGGGAATGGGATTCTGTCTTTCGCATGCAGTTTTTGCATGCAACCCTATCATAGTTGGTGCACCAGTAGACCCGTCAAGGGCGCTCCCGCCGTCACTGAGGTCTTTGTAACCACAGGATAAACAGGAGGAATCAAGAAAAGGCCTTCCTTGACTTCCCTCTGGCAACTGCAATAGGTTGCATGCAACATAGCACTGCAGTTCGGTTATGCGTCCGTTGCCCGACACAAAGATTCGAAGCATCATCACAGTGCCCGGGTTGTATCATCGACGGCTGATCGAAGCCATCGAACACGGCCAGGGATCGCGCGCCGAGGGGTTGGCTCGCTCACACTCCTGACTGGCCAGACGGAAACTAGTACTTGAGATGACCTGAGGCTAATCCACAATCCCAAATCTGAGATTTGAGCCCGAAAGCTGGCTCGATCCATCTCCAAACATAATCGGCATGACAGAGCTCAAGCGCACTATGGGCCTCGGCCATGCAACGGCGATGGTTGTGGGCACCATCATTGGAGCGTCCATCTTCGTACAACCATCCGAGATCGCGAGGCAGGTCCCATCCGTGACCGGGGTCTACCTGACGTGGGCCGTCTCGGGATTATTGACCTTCTTTGGCGCACTTGCCTGTGCCGAGCTGGCGTCTGCTTTCCCGCGAACCGGAGGTGTTTATATATTTCTCAAGGAGGCATACTCGCCTGCATTGGGATTCTGCTGGGGTTGGGCGATGTTTTGGAGTATGCATTCCGGAATCATCGCGGCTATCGCCGTGATATTCGCGCGTTACGTGGGATATTTCATCTCGCTCGGCGACGCCGGCATCCGCCTGGTCGCTATTGGCGGAATACTGCTGCTATCAGGCATAAACTACATTGGGGTAAAGCATGGAAGCACGCTGCAGTCGCTCTTCACGCTTGGTAAAGTGATCGCGATCTTCGCGATCCTCCTTTTGATTTTTGGGCTCGGATCATCGGGCGCGGCCGCCACCGTCGGCTCGGCTGGCCGCGAAGTCTCTATCCAAGCGTTTGCACAGGCCGTGGGCGCCGGCCTGTTTGCATTCGGCGGATGGCACATGGTGACGTATTCGGCTGAGGAGACCCACGACCCAAAGCGGAACATTCCGCTCGCGCTGATGATCGGTACGGTGGTGGTTACAGTCTGCTATATCGCGCTGAACGCGGCTTACTTCTCTTCGCTCGGGTTGGAGAACGTGATCTCTTCGACACGCGTGGCGGCCGACGCTGCTCGTGCGGCGGTTGGGCCGCGCGGGGGAGCCGCCATCTCGGCACTCGTGATTTTCTCGAGTTTCGGCGCCGTGAGCGGCATCATCCTGGCTGGACCTCGGGTCTATTTTGCAATGGCGCGGGACGGGCTGCTCTTTCGCTGGATCGCCGGCGTGCACCCGCGGTATCAAACACCCCATCGCGCGATCATCCTGCAAGCTGCCTGGTCGTCGGTACTCGTAGCCACGGGCACATATCGAGCGCTCTTCACGCGCGTCATCTATACCGAGTGGATCTTTTTCGGGTTGATGGTCGCCGGGCTATTCCTACTGCGCAAAAACCCGGCCTATTTCCCGTCATATCGCACGTGGGGGCATCCTGTCCTACCTGGTGTCTTCATTCTTGTCTCGTTCCTTGTAGTGGCGAACCAGGTGGTGGCAGATCCCCGAGAGAGCGCGGCTGGGTTGGGATTGGTCGCCTTAGGCTGGCCCGTGTATCATCTCTGGGTAAGAAAATCTTTGAGTCGTCAAGACAACCGGCAGTCAGCAGGCAGCGAATAGCGATCGGAAATCGGCGGGAATCTAGTCTCCGATCGCTGAGAATAGAAAGCTTGAAGCTGACCACTGAGCGCTGATCGCCGACAGCTTTAGGAGACCCCCTGCATGATCATCGACTTTCATAATCACTACTATCCACCTGCGTACCTCAAGGCTTTACAGAGGGGACCGACTAACGTGAAGGTAGGCATCGACGACCAGGGGAACCCGGTTCTGCATTATCCCGGTGATTACAACATTGTCGTGCTCGGTCACCGTGACATCGATTACCGGGAGCGTGTGCTGGAGGAGACGGGCATCGACAAACAAGTCCTCACGCTCACCACGCCCGGAACACATATCGAATCGCCAGGGCAGGCGGTGACGCTGGCTAGGATGGTCAACGACGGGTTCGCCGAAGTGGTCTCGACTCGAGGTAATCGCTTCACCGCCCTTGCTACGCTGCCTCTGAACGACCCTGCCGCCTCGGTGAAGGAGCTCGAGCGGGCGGTCACCGAACTCGGGCTACGGGGTGTGATGTTATTCAGTAATGTCAACGGGGTGGGCCTGGATGACACTCGCTACTGGCCGCTGTACGAGAGGGCGAATGAGCTCCAGGCAGTATTGTTCATTCACCCGATCCATCCGGTAGGCGTGCAAGCGATGACCGAATTTTGGCTTACGGCGCTCGTTGGCTTCATGATGGATACGACGCTTGCGGCAGCAAAACTGGTCTTCAGCGGCGTTGTCGAGCGATTTCCTCGGATCAAGTGGGTGCTCGCGCATCTGGGCGGTGCCGTGCCTTACTTGGCGGAGCGGCTCGATCGCGGCTTTCACGCGTTTCCGGATTGCCGTGCCCACATCGACCGCCCGCCCAGCGAATACCTGAAGAATTTCTACTACGATACCGTCAACTTCGATGTGGATGCGCTGATGCTAGGGATCACCTTCGCCGGCGTCGATCATGTCGTTGCGGGGAGCGACTACCCGCATCAGATTGGAAGCCTGGCGCAGATGAAGGAGAGTATCGCCGCACTTCCCATTCCTGAGGCGGACAAGGAGAAGATTCGTGCCAGCAATGCGGCGAAACTTCTTGGACTATAATGTCGGAGTGATCACCGAGTAGGCATGACCGATAGGAAAACCCCGATCGAGACCACTCGGCTACTACCAATGTGCCAGGAGGAGGTAATGAATCTGAAGATCTGAGTAAAGCGGTTTATTCTCGTGAGTTCACTGCTGAGCATACTTGTCGTCGCTGCCAAGCCGGCGAACTAACCTTCATCAGATCAGCAATCTCCAGTCGAACCTCGGCAGGGCGGTGAGCAAAAGGCTCAGCAGCCGCAGTCCGGTGCCGCCAACCCGCAAGCGCAATCGATGCCGAAGAATGTCCAGTTCCTGAAGAACATGACGACGCAACAGGTCATCCAGCGGATGCGCCTTGTCACAACCGCGCTAGGCACGGAATGCAGCTTCTGCCACGTGCGTCTCCTGTCGGTGTTGCCATTCCCGCGCCGAGAGGAGCGAAGGCCGGAGCCGAGGACCGAAGAGAAGAAACCGACTGGATGATTGTCGTGGGGCATTTGGCCTTCCGCACATCTACTTGGCGAATCCGAGGCCGTCCGGCTCCTTTCCGGCGGTGAACTCGCCTATGGCCTTCCGCGCCACCAGGTCGATGACCGAGATCTTGTTGCCCTGAGTACTGGCTACGAACGCTCGCTTTCCGGAGGGTTCGATGAGAATTCCGACCGGCGCCTTGCCTCCATCTACCATAGCCAAAGTTTCGAAAGTCTTGGCGTCGACGATTTGAACTTCGCCCGCAGTGCTGTTCGAGATCAACAGGCTCCTTCCGTCCGGTGTGATCTTCACGCGAATAGGTAATTTGCCCGTCTTAACCTGGTTGGTCACCTTGTTCGTTTGCGTGTCGATCACGGCGACAATATCCGTTTGACGGCTGGCCACAAAGAGTGTTTGTCCGTCGGGAGAGAGGTCGATGCCCTCCGTACCCGGATCGAGTGTTATGTGCGTGATCACCTTTTGTGCACTCAGATCCAAGACCGAAACGCTCGCTGAACCGAGGTTGGTCACATAGGCACGTCGCTCATCCGGGCTCAGTACGACCATGTGAGAACCATTCTGATCCGTGTTGATGGAATGGAGCACGGCTCGTTTCTTCGTGTCTACCACCACCAGCGACTTATTCGCCTCGCACGTCACATAGAGTCGTCGGCCGTCCTTGGAAATTGCGAGCCCGTGCGGGCGCCGAAAGTCGCCGAGATTGATCTTGGCAATTTCCTGGCGCTTGCCGATGTCGAGGACGGAGATCGTTTGTCCCGGCTCGCCCGTTACACCATAGTTACTCACATAGGCAAATTTGCCATCAGTCGAAACAATAACCTCATGCGGGGCCCGGCCGGTTGAGGCAACACCCACGACCTTGAGCGTCCCGGCATCGACGAAAGAGACGGTGTTGTCAGATTTGTTCAGAACCAGGATTAGATTGTTCTTCGCGCCAAGGGTGGAGATGTGGGCGCCAAAAAACAATACGCACGAGACCAGGATTCTTGGAATCTGCTTCTTTGTCCTCATCATGTGGGCCTCCTGTGGTGGTTTCAGGTCTGGTTCCCGTCCTGGGACTCGTTGGGCGATGCGTTCGGCTCTGCCGCAAACACCCGCGCGGCTATGCTCAGCCCTTCCCAGCAAGCAGGGAAGCCGACGTAGGGCGCGATTTGAAGGAGCGTTTCTGTGATGTCTTCGCGGCTGGCGCCGTTTCGGAGGGCCATGCGAATGTTGAGCTCGAGACCTTGTGGACGTCCGAAGGCAGTCAAGGCGGCGATCGTGACCAGACTCTTTACACGCCGCTCGAGACCTGGGCGACTCCAGATTTCGCCTGAGAGGAATTCGATCACGTAGCGTTCAAAGTCGGGCGACAACGCGCGCCAGGTTTCACGCGTCTGCTCGGCGGCTTCGGAGCCGAGCATTTGTTGAAGGACCTTTATTCCACGCTCGCGGGCAGTGTTATTCATCCATCCATTCTCGACAGAATCATAGTTGATGCAATGAAGGGAATCTACCGACGCGGCGCGCCGCAGAAGAATCGGGGTCTGGAGCAGAAATTGCGCGGGCCCGGGCATCAGACCTATAATGTTAGACTTGTTTCGTTCAGGAACGCTTCCGCTGCAGAGGAGTAAGGTCGTGAGCCGTGGAAGATCGCGGCAGGGGGAGTAATTGCAGGAGTGACATACCAACCCGGCTATCTCAAACTGTTTAAGTCCGGCGAACTTCAAGAGCGCGCCGCCCGACTGGAGGCGATGTTAACCTCCTGCAACATCTGCCCTCGAGAGTGTCACGTGGACCGGATCAAGGGCGAGCTTGCAGTCTGCGCCTCAGGTTACCTGCCCGTAGTCTCTTCCTACACACCGCATTTTGGAGAAGAGCCCGCGCTGGTCGGCCGGCACGGTGCGGGAAATATTTTCTTCGGCAACTGCAATCTGCGGTGTGTTTACTGCCAGAACTTCCAAATCAGTCAGAACTTTCAGGCCCAACGGACGAATGAAGTAAGTTTTGAGCGATTGGCGGAGATGATGATCGAGCTTCAGGGACGGGGCTGCCACAACATCGGGTTAGTCTCCCCTACACATTTTCTTCCGCAGATCGTCAAGTCTGTCGCTCTAGCCGCGCAGCGGGGGCTCCGTTTGCCGATCATTTACAACACCAATGCCTACGATTCGGTGGAACCGCTGAAGTTGTTGGATGGCATTGTCGATATTTACCTACCGGACTTGAAGTATAGTGATGACCAGGTGGGATGGGAGTATTCCAAGATTCCAGATTACGTGACACGCGCCCGCTCGGCGATCCGCGAAATGTACCGCCAGATGGGTTCGAGCTTGGATTACGACGAAGACGGTTTGCTCCGTCATGGATTGGTCATCCGGTTGCTAGTGCTTCCGAACAACCTCGCGGGCATCCACGATTCACTCAGGTTTATTAGCGAAGAACTGTCCCCTCGCGTCGCTCTCTCGGTCATGGCTCAGTACTATCCCACGAACCGGGTCACGCCCGGCGGACGATATGCTGTGCTCAGCAGAAAATTACGCTCGTCGGAGTGGCAGCAGACGCTCGATTGGCTAGAAGAGTTCGGGATGCATGAGGGTTGGGTCCAGGAATTTGAGGGTGCCGCGGACTATTATCGTCCCGACTTTTCCGACGCCGCCGTGCCCTTCGCCGATATCCAGGATTTCACGGACTGACCATGAACCTGAGGGTCGGCGTACACACCTCTATCGCAGGTAAGATTTCCAATGCGCTCACGGAAGCGGCCAATCTAGGTTGCGATTGTGTCCAAATTTTTTCTCGAAATCCCCGGGGATGGCTAACCAAGCCGCTGACGCGGGAGGAGACGCAGGAATTCCGATCACAGCGCGAAGAATTGGCGATCGATCCGGTAGTGATCCACGCTGTCTATCTGATTAATTTGGCTTCCCAGGAGCCGCTGATTCGCGAGAGGTCAATCGGCGCGTTCCGTGAGGAGGTGCAACGGGCAGTTCAGTTGGACGCGGACTACCTCGTGGTGCATCCCGGGAGCGTGAAGGACGCCCCGCCGGATTTGGGAATCTTGACCTGCGTGGATTCGATAAAACAATCATTGCGGGGTCTGAAACTCGGCCGGCTGACGATATTGATTGAGAATACCGCTGGCCAAGGCGGGCAGATCGGGCGCACCTTCGAGCAGGTTGCAGACATCCTCGACCAACTGGACGGCATCCCTTCGGGCTGTTGTCTCGACACGGCCCATACTTATGCCGCCGGATATGACATCGGGAAGAAAGGGGGATTGCAGAAGACCATCCAGGCTCTGAAGGCCACGGTGGGGAGTGAGCGATTGCGCGTCGTGCATTGCAACGATACCCGAATTCCGCTCGGCGGTCGCGTGGACCGCCATTGGCACATCGGTCAGGGCAACATCGGCTTCGATGGATTTCGTCGCATCGTGCAAAGCACTAGCTTGAGAAAGCTCCCCTTCATCTTGGAGACACCGAAACTCACGGCGGCGGACGACCCGCGGAACCTCGCCGCCCTCAGAAACTTGGGAAGGACCGAGCCGGTCAAATCGAAAACTGCGAGCGGGCGGCTCCGAAGCGGCCACGGACAAAGTTGATTTCTCTGGTCGAGGCGTGACACTATCAGGGTTTTTCCGAATCTTATGTGAAGTAGCGGAAACCATTTCGAGCCCCGTCGCGTATTAGCGCATTGACAAGTGGTAAAGGAAGAAGGAGCTTAATATGAAGACCGTGCGTCTGTTACTGACACGCGCAGCTGCGTGCACTCTGGCCGCAGGCATGTGCGCAGGCTTCTCGCCCCTGCTGGCCCTCCCGTTGGATCCCCCGGCGGAAGCCCAAAACCAGAACCAAAATCCCCCGCCGCCGCAATCGACTCCTGCGCAGCCGAACCAAGGTCCATTTATCGGTCGCGTCAATCCCGTTTCCGATTCTCGGGTGGGGGTCGATAGTAGCCAAATCGTTTACCTATCGCTGCACGATGCAATTCTGAAGACCTTGGAGAACAACAACGACATCCAGGTCCAGCGGACGAACGTGTTAATTAGCGAGTACGCACTAAAATCGCTTCGAGGCACATACGACGTCGTCTTCGGTTCCTTGCTCAATTTCGATTCGAACACCAGGCCGTCGGCCAACCGTATCACGGCGGGCGCAGCCGGGAATCTTTCCAATGCCACCGACACGTACATCATGAATTACAATTTTTCTCAGCCCATGCCCGTGGGCGGAGGCAATTGGCGACTGGCATTTAATAACTCGAGGATCAGTACTAACCAGTTCGGTTCGGCATTGAACCCCTTCTATACTTCGACCATTCAATTGGATTTCCAGCAACCGCTTTTTCGAAACTTCCGATACGATCAGACGCGCAATCAGATCCGAATTGCCAAGAAAGCGCTCGACCTCTCCGATACTCAATTCCGCCAGCGCGTGATTGAGATCATCGCCCAAGTACAGAAATCCTACTGGGATCTGGTTTTCGCGATACGCAATGTCGAAATCATGAAGGAATCGATGGACCTCGCAGGCGTCAACCTGGAGAACAATCGAAAGCAGGTGGAAGCGGGCACATTAGCGCCCATCGAATTAGCTCAATCTCAAGCCGAGTTGGAGCGGAGGCATCAGGACGTGATCACCGCCATCGGTGGCGTGACCGTGGCTGAGAATGTTTTGAAGGCGCTGTTGCTGGGCGACGCGAGTTCTCCCGAATGGCGGGGCAATCTGGCGCCCACGGAGAGCATCGATTTTCTTGCGCCCCCGATTGATTATGAAAGCGCGCAACGACTCGCACTCGCCAACCGACCCGAACTGGAGCAGCTTCGACTTCAGAAGGACCAAAACGAGTACGACCAAAAGTACTATCATAACCAGACGCGTCCTCAATTCGATTTCATAGCGCGATACGGCACATCCGGTCTGGCCGGCACGGCCGCGGCGGTTCCCGATCTGGGGGGCCCTTTCTTCGGAGGTCAAGTCCCCGACCTCTTCGTCGGCGGCTTGTTGAGGTCGTTCAACACCGCCTTGCACAATAAGTTTAGGGAGGTTGCGTTCGGAGGTCAGATCAGTTTTCCGATCCGCAACCGAACCGCCCAAGCCAATTTCGGAAGGTCCAAGGCGCAAGGACGCGTGCTTCAATTCCAAGAGAAGCAGCTGCAACAATCGATATTGGCCGAGGTGCGCAATGCGCTCCAAAACGTGGAGACCGCGCGCCAAACGATTGAGGCCGCTCGCGCTGCCCGCGCCGCCCGGGAGGTTCAATTGTCCGGAGAACAGAAGAAGTTCGAAGCCGGCCTCTCGACGACCTTCTTCGTGCTCAACTTCCAGAACCAACTCTCGCTGGCGAAGGGCGCGGAACTCCAGGCACTCGTGAATTACAACAAGTCTATCGCCGAGTTACAGCGCGTGGTGTCGACTACACTCGATTCCAACAACGTTCAGTTCACATCGGCCCAATCGAATCCGGCCAGACCGAAGCCGTCACAGCAGACGAAGCCCTAGCGGGGTCCCTCGAGATCTTGGACAAACTACTGGCTCCAGGGTTCAGACTACAGGCCACAGACCCCAGGCTGCAGGTATGATTAGAAATCGGTGAAGCCTGGGCGGCTGGCGACCCAAAGTCTGTAGTCTGAAGCTTTAGTCTGCAGATCCCGACACCCGGTCCGATTGGAAATCGTGAAGATCACGGTCGTCATGATCGCCCGCAATGAAGAGGATCGTATCGCGGATGCATTGGCGTCGGTGCCATGGGCCGATGAGATCATCGTTGTTGATGCCGAGAGTACGGATCGAACCGCTGCGGTGGCTCGCGAATTCACTGACCGTGTCATCGTACGGCCGTGGCCCGGCTACGCCGCGCAGAAGAATTTTGCCGACGCACAGGCCTCCCACGAATGGATATTCAGCATCGACGCGGATGAGCGGGTTTCGGCCGAGCTTACTGCAGCCCTCCTCGATTGGAAGTCCCGCGAGCCGGATTGCGATGGCTATCAGCTTGCACGCCTTGCCTGGTATTTGGGCCGTTGGATTCGTCACTCAGGCTGGTACCCTGACTACCAAGTACGCCTCTATCGCCGCGACCGCGCCCAGTGGCGAGGCGATTTCGTCCATGAGTCGGTACATGTAAGTGGCGGACGAATTGGCAAGTTGAACGGGGATCTCCTTCATTACACGCGCAGGAGTTTGGCTGAGCATCATGAAGTTCTGGGTGGCTACACGACACTCGCCGCAAAGTCTGATCTAAACCAAGGCCGGAAGATCACGCTCGCGCACTTGCTGATCCGACCGCCATTGGCATTTTTCAGGAGTTATGTACTCCGACTCGGTTTCCTCGATGGGGTTCCGGGTTTGATGATAGCCTACTTCGCCGCATACTACCTCTTCCTACGACTGGCCAAAAGCTGGGAGAGCCAACATTTTCCACGTGGTTGGGGAAATCGGGATGGCGAATGAGGCAATGAAGGAATGGGTCAATGGGGCAATGGGTCAATGGGGCATTGACTCAGCACATCGAAGTAGACCGACTCGACCTGGTCGATCGCACGATCGTAATCGAATCGCGACTCAACGTCTTGCTTGGCGTTCTGGCCCAAGCGGTCTCCCAGATCCTTGTCGTTTAGCAACCGGTTCACGGCTTTGGCCAGAGCGTGGGGATCCCGTGGGGGAACGAGCAGGCCGGTCACATCTTCCTTGACGATTTCCGCCGGCCCGCCTACTCGCGTCGCAACAACCGGGAGGCCGGCCGCCATGGCCTCGATCAGGACGAGGGAGAACGCCTCATCTCGGGAAGGCAGGACGAAGACGTCCACCGCACTCAGAAA
>JACXTT010003022.1_pt1 | contig 26316 bp, 19 predicted proteins | sample 9270951 | NCBI WGS metagenome assembly JACXTT01 (sample SAMN15532306, study PRJNA645909) | rock metagenome | isolation source: weathered quartz diorite | place: Puerto Rico | collected 2017-06-21
AATGGCGACGGACACGCCCGCGGAAGAGAGCGTCGCGAAGCCCAGGCCGAGAGGGAAGGGGCTGAGCATAACCGAGCATGGGGCGCCGAGGGCGGTCTAGCCAATCGGCGGATCGCCTGAGTGTATACCTCAAATTAGACGGTGGAGGATTTTGGCTGCTGTCTAGCAGCTGTCTCGTAAATGCAGAGATAAACTACACCTCCTAGGGGTATGCCTACCGAATTGGTTCTTATTGGCGGCATTCTGGTTGTCGTTGCATCACGGAGGACTAATGGCTTTGAATTTGGTCGGATTTGCCGCGTTCGCCGATGGCGCACAACTTCCCGTCCAAGCCATGTAATTCGGTCCGTTCGGCCGCGACGCCGAAGTTGGCTCCAAAGCCATTCTCGTGGCGGGTGGATTGCGAATGTCCTGGCTTGATTGTGAGCAGGGGTCGCGGCTCTAGGCTCCGACACCGGCGGGGATCGTGCAAGGGAGACCGGCCGTTTTCCAGGCATCGAAACCGCCGATCAGGTTCGCGATGTCGCGGAAGCCGGCACGCCTCAGAATGCTAGTGGCGATTGAGCTCCGATAGCCGCCTTTACAGTGAACCACCAGACGTTTCTCGCGGTCCAGTTCCGCTAGCCTTGATTTCAGCTTTCCGAGCGGGATGCAGAGGGCGTTCTCGATCGCTCCACCACCTACTTCTCCCAGCTCGCGAACGTCCAGCACGGCGATGCGGTCCGGTTCCTGCTCCCGTAGCTCGACGAAATCCTGAACCGTGATTTGGGGGATATAGTCAAGCTCGAAGCCGTTCTTGATCCAACCTGCCACACCATCCGACAGGTATCCGGCCACATTCTCCACTCCGACGCGAGCCAGACGCATCTGCGACTCGCGCACGTGCTCCGGATCCTCTCCGGCGATGATCAGGCGCGTGTCCAGTCCAAGAATCCGCGCCGCCCACGAAGCGTACTGCCCGGTGAGGGCGATGTGAACCGACCCCGGAACGTGCGCCACCGCGAACTGCATCGCCGGCCGCGTGTCCACTACTACAGCGCCCTCTTTCTGCAAGCGCAGAACTTCCTGCGCCGTCAACGGGGCCAGCGGCGGCAACTCCGATAAGGGCGCCGCACCCCGCCGGTTCAGGTCCACTTCCTGCGCAAAATACTCCGGCCGCGCGGGAAGATTGTCGGTCAGCAGGTGCACGAATTCCTCACTCGTTCGCGCGAGCAAGGCGTAATTTGACTGCCGCTGCTTGCCGATGGTCGAGGAACTCTCCGAACTCATTTGACGCCCGCAGAGCGAACCGGCGCCATGAGCGGGAAATATCTCCGTGTCGTCCGGAAGCGTTAAGAGCTTCTCATGAATGCTCTGGAACATGATCGCGGCGAGCTGCTGCGGCGTGTGGGTTGGCGAAAGATCCGGCCGGCCCACATCGCCCACGAAGAGAGTGTCTCCCGTGAAGACCGAGGCAGGTCGATCAGGTTGGCTGCGATCATCCATCAGAATGCAAATGCTCTCCAGTGTGTGTCCAGGAGTTTGCAGGAACCGGAGGCAGCACTGTCCGAACGCAATCTCGTCTCCGTCCGTCACCGCGACGTGAGGGAACTCCGCTCCGGATCCCACGCCGAGGTAGATGTGCGCTCGGGTGCGCTCCGCAAGTTCACGATGTCCTGAGACGAAGTCGGCATGGACGTGGGTCTCGATAATGTATTCGATCTTCCACCCATTGCGGGCCGCTGCCTCAAGGTAGATATCGACATCGCGCTGGGGATCGATAACGGCCGCGACACCCTCGGATCCAACCATGTAGGAGGCGTGCGCCAGGCAACCCAGATAGAATCGCTCAACTTGTACCGGTTCCATGCATTTTCTCCTGAATCGGCTTACCTTCTACTGCGGCTGCGCCACAACCCGCAGATAGGGCAGGACGGACTTCCAGCCCGCCGGATACTTCTGCTTTGCCTGTTCATCGGAAACGGCTGGCACGATGATCACGTCGTCACCCTGCTTCCAGTTCACGGGGGTCGCGACCTGGTGCTTGGCGGTGAGTTGCATGGAATCGAGTACGCGCAGCACTTCGTTGAAGTTGCGGCCAGTGGTCATCGGATAGATCAGCATGAGCTTGATTTTCTTATCCGGACCGATCATGAATACCGTACGAACGGTAGCGTTGTTGGCGGCAGTCCGGCCGGCGAATGTATCGCCCGCTTCCGCCGGAAGCATGCCGTACAGTTTGGCGACCTTCAGGTCGAAATCACCGATCATGGGATAGCCCACCTTGTGGCCCTGGGTTTTCTCGATATCGGCCGCCCATTTTCCGTGATCCGTCACGGGATCCACGCTGAGGCCGATGATCTTGCAGTTGCGCTTTTCGAACTCCGATTGAAGTCCCGCCATGTAACCGAGTTCGGTTGTGCAGACGGGTGTAAAGTCTTTCGGATGCGAGAAAAGTACGCCCCAGGAATCGCCCAGCCACTCGTGGAAGCTGATGGGCCCGTGGGTGGTTTCAGCCTCGAAGTTCGGTGCTACATCGTTGATTCGCAACATCGTAGAAGTCTCCGTATTGGAAATTTCAGCGGCTGCCAGAAGCCTGGTGTACGCTGATAGGTTAGTTGTACAGCAATGGCGGCGGAGCAGCCATGGACGCGCCATGAGAGCGACATGAGTTTTCGATGAGTGAACCGGCGACGATCCTTCGTTTCGATGTTTTCGAGCTTGATACAGGCTCCGGTGAGCTCAGGAAGAACGGCGACCGCATCAAGCTTCCGCCCCAGCCGTTCCGAGTTCTGGAACTGCTGGTTCGCCGCGGCGGAGAAGTTTTGACGCGCGCCGATATCCATGAGCGCATCTGGTGTGACTCCTTCGTCGATTTCGAACAGGGCCTGAACTTCTGTATCCGCCAGATTCGAGAGGCGTTGGGTGACACTGCCGACGCGCCCCGATTCATCGAGACGTTGCCTCGCCGCGGCTACCGTTTTCTTCTTCCCGTGACAACGCCGCCGGCCGTGGAGCCGGAGGCCATCCGAAGTCTGATCGTTCTGCCGTTCCGCGTGCTCCGGCCCGATCCCGGTACGGACTTCCTTGCATTCAGCCTGCCGGAAGCGTTGAGCACTTCGCTGTCAGGGCTGAAATCTTTGGTAGTGCGTTCCAGCCTGGCTGCGTCGCGATTTGCGGCCGGAACGCAGGATCTGAAAACCATCGCGGCCGAGGCCCATGTCGATCTGATTGTTACGGGTACCCTGCTTTCTACGGGCGACGAAATCCGCGTCACCGCGCAACTTACGGATGCGGCGACCGGGACGCTGATGTGTTCCCACTCCACTCAGACTTCGATTGGCCATGTGTTCCGGCTGCAGGACGAGCTGACCGAGTGTATGGTCGAGGCGCTTTCTCTGCAACTCACGTCTCGCGAACAGCGGATCCTAAGGTACGACGTCCCAGCCGACCCGAAGGCGTACGAGTACTACTTGCGTGGCAATCAGTTTAGCCACGATTCGAAGCAGTGGGGCGCGGCGCGCGATCTGTATTTGCGATGCGTGGAGGCCGATCCGTGCTATGCGCCGGCGTGGGCCCGTCTTGGGCGAATCCACCACGTCATGGCCAAGTACCTCACCACGGGAGCCGGAGAGGGGCTGAAGCAGGCGGAAGCGGCGTTCCGGCAAGCGCTTGACCTGAACCCCGATCTTGCGATCGCGCATAAGTTTTACGCGCAGTTGGAGGTCGATCTGGGCCGCGCCGGCGATGCCATGGCGCGGTTGCTCCAGCGGGCGCAGGGAGCGGCGGATCCGGAGATCTTTGCCGCTCTGATCAGCCCTTTGCGCTACTGCGGCTTGCTGGAGGCATCGGTGGCCGCCTACGCGCGTGCAGTCGCGCTGGAACCAACGATCCGCACCAGTATTGTGCATACGTGGTTCCTCCAGCGAGACAATAAGCGTGTCGCGTCAACCAAGCTCGAGGACAATCCTTACATCGTGGCGCTGTCGCTAGCGGAGGTGGGACGCGGGAACGAAGCGGTTGCGGCGTTGCGGACTCTGGAAGAGAAGATCAAGACGCGAATGCGTGACTTCATGATGGCCGCCCGGACGATGATCGAAGGAGATGCGGAGGGCAGCATCGCAGCGGTCGGGCGTATTGTCCATTCCGCGTTCAGCGATCCTGAAGGGCTCTTGTATTTGGCGCGGCATTTGGCACACTTGAACCAAGTCGATGCCGCACTGGAGCTTTTCGAGCGTGTAGTCGGGGGCGGGATCTTTTGTTATCCCGCCATGTCCAGCGATCCGTGGCTAGTTCCCATTCGGGAGAGGCCGGAGTTCCTGAGGCTGATCGAGAGGGCGGAGCAACAGCACCATGTTGCGGCGAGAGAGTTCGCCCGGCTGGAAGGGACCCGGATACTGGGGATCGGAACGCGGGTGAGCCGGGGTTGATCGAAAAATGCGGATCATTGCGGGTATCTCGCGAGTGGACGTAGCATCGGCATAGCCCGGATACACGACTGCCGACTCCCCGCCCGTTGGTTAGCCACTCGGAAGACTGTGATCCAAATCTTCGCGATCTCCGTGATTTAGTACTAGTCGCCTAGTGTTTAGCGATCCTTTCGCATCATTGTTGTTCAGAAGCGGTGATCTGGGCCGACGCCTTTACGTCAACCGTCTTGAGGCGATTCGACTGGCGTCCCGCATTGGCTCCCAATGGGAGGGGGGTTAGACGCAGGACGATCCAAGATTCTCGGAAGCCTGGCTGGATCGCATAGTGTCACCGATGTTCCCGGTTCAAAGTGTCAACCATGTCGCCGGTCCGGACCACTAGAATAAGCCGGCGGCCAATGGCTCTAGATGACGTCTTCAAACAGTAATTCTGGCGCCGAAATGCGTGGAAGAGGTTATGAAAGGAAGGCAAAAGCTGAATTTCACGATAACGCCGAGTTGTAATTCCTTGGGAAGAGGTGTTATTGTTCCGTGGGGTCCGTTAGCGGTTTGGGAGGCTTCCACCGTGGCGACCCGCCAATGCCGTCAGTTTCCAACCGGAAAGGATGAGGCGATCGATACTTCGACGCGGCGTCGTCGTCCGCATACCCCGTTCGGGGATGGAGGATTCTTCCCATGTCTAACGAAATGAGGAACACGGGAATCCCGGTCTTCGGCAACGTAACCTGGGGCTCCCACGTCTGCCACTACTTCGAGACCAGGAAGGACCTGATCGATATTCTCATTCCGTATTTCAGGGCGGGTCTCGAGAACAACGAATGTTGCTTGTGGCTGATTTTCGATCCACTCACCAAAGCAGGAGCGGAGGAGGCCTTGCGACGCGCCGTTCCGGAGGTTGACCGCCATTTGGCGGCTGGGGACATTGAGATTGTTCCTTACGCGAAGTGGCATCCAGAGGATGGCGCGTTCAGCGCGCCGCGGGTGATCGCCTCCTGGAAGGGAAAACTCGCTCTCGCCTTGGAAAAAGGTTATGCCGGCCTGAGAGGGAACGTAAACGACGCCTGGCTGGCCGGGAAGGACCTGGAAGCCTTTACACAATACGAGCGAGAGCTGAGCGACTCGATCGCCGATCTGCGGATGATCTTGTTATGCTCCTACCCGCTGGCTTCCAGGACCGCGTGCGAGATTTTTGAAGTGGCGTTTGCCCACCGGCAGGCAATCGCGAGGCGGCGGGGCAAGTGGGATGTCCTCAAACCCACCGAGTTGAGTCTTGCCGTAGAGAAAATGACGCGCCTGAGCGACGACCTTGAGCAGCGAGTGATCGAGCGAACGGCGGCACTTGAGGCAGCCAACCAGAAACTGCGGCGGGAGATGAGCGACCGCCGGCGGGCGGAGAATCAGCTCGGACAGCAGAAGGAAATCCTACAGAAGATTTTCGACCACATCCCGGTGATGATCAATTTCGTCGACGAGTCCGGCCGGATCAAGCTGGTCAACCGCGAGTGGGAGCGCGTCCTTGGCTGGACCCTGGACGAAATCCTGAGCCGGAACCTGGATATCTTTGCCCTATGCTATCCGGACCCGGCGGAACGCGAAAGTGTGCTGAAGTTCGTCTCCTCCTCGCACGGGGTGTGGTCCGATTTCAAAACCAGGGCTAAGGACGGGCGAGTTATCGAGACGAGCTGGGCGGACGTTCATCTCTCCGATGGCACCAGCATCGGTATCGGACAGGACATCACGGAGCGCAAGCGCGGCGAGGAAGCGCTGCGGGAAAGTGAGCAACGGTTCCGCCAGCTGGCCAAGAACGTGCGGGATGTGTTCTGGATGAGCACATCCGATTTCAAGCGCGTGCTCTATGTCAGCCCCGCTTATGAGAGTGTGTGGGGACGCAGCCGCGAAAGCCTTTACCTCGATTCAGGATCGCTGATAACAACGATTCACCCGGAAGACCGCCAGCGGGTCGCCGATTGTCTGGCGCAGCGGCCGGAGCGGGAATTTGAGTTGGAGTACCTAATCGTGAGGCCGGACGGTTCCATCCGCTGGATTCGGGATCGGGGTTTCCCCGTGAGGGATCAAACCGGACGGGTCTATCGCTTCGCCGGCATCGCCGAGGATCTTACCGAGCGCATCCAGATGGAGGCGGCTCTTCGTGAATCCCAGAAGATGGAAGCGCTCGGACTGCTGGCAGGCGGCGTGGCGCACGATTTCAACAACATCCTGACGGCGATAGTGGGCAACGCGACCATGATGCTGGAGAATCTGGATGATACGAAGGAGCTGCGGGAGAACATCTCGGAAGTCATCTTCGCGTCCCAACGGGCCGCAGGCCTGACTGCCGGCCTCCTGTCATTCAGCCGCCGGCAAGTCAACCAGCCGGAACCTCTCGACCTCAACGAAGCTGTGCAGGCGATGCTGTGCATGGTGCGGCGTCTGATCGGCGAAAACATCACCCTTCACGCGAACCTGGATCCGAATCTCGCTAGGGTGATGGCCGATCCGGGCCTGGTCGATCAGATCATCTTAAATCTGGTGGTGAACGCCAAGGATGCGATGCCAAACGGCGGAACGCTATGGTTTGAGACGACGAACGTTGAGATCGGCGATGGAGAACTCCGGAATCCTCTGGGATACCCCGACGGCAGGTATGCGACGATGTCCATCAGGGATTCCGGCCATGGCATGAACGAGGAGACCCTTTCCCACGTCTTCGAGCCTTTTTTTACCACTAAAGAGCGTGGCAAGGGCACCGGCCTCGGCCTCTCCACGGTCTATGGAATCGTCAAGCAAACCAATGGGTATGTTTCGGTCGAAAGCCGTCCCGGCGAGGGCGCGACGTTCAAAATATATCTGCCCGCGCTTGCCGGCGCCGAGGCAATCGCCGCTCGGGAGACTTCGTCAACGGTGGACCCGGCCCGGGGAGGGAACGAATCGATCCTCCTCTTGGAGGACGATCCGGAAGTCCGGCGCACCGTCCGGACGATCCTGGCCCGGCTAGGCTACACGGTCCTCGAAGCCGGCCATCCTGAGGAAGCGCGCCGTATGATTCGAGAAGAACATCTACAGGTCGATGTTCTGTTGACCGATGTCGTGATGCCCACGACGAGCGGCCCGGCGCTGGCCAACGAGTTGATGGAGCTAATGCCGGGATTGAAGGTGCTCTACATGTCGGGATACACCGACGAGCTGATCGGACAGCATGGAGTCCTGGAGGCGGAGATCGCGTTTATCCGGAAGCCTTTCACCCCGGAGGCGCTTGCGGCGAAAATCAGGCATGTGCTGGGATGAAGGCCGGGCAACATCTGACCGTCTCGCTCGCTCCGGTCCGAGGCGCCTCTGATACCGTGCGTTCGGGCGACAAAATGAAACGCAATCGTGAGTTCGCTGGAGTAGCCGACCTTTTGTACGTTCTATCAACGGATCAGCAAACGGACCGACGCCTCAGCCGGATTCTGAGCGCGGACCGCGATTATCGTAAGAGATGCTCATTGATATTTCGTCGCCGCGAGCTGGGCCTCACAACCCAGAGCCTTTGCGACCCCACTGAAAGCGCCCTCCTCAAAGCGGCGGTAGAGACGTGGAACGGTTACGCTGCCGCCGATCACCGCTGACAGAGCCCTGGCTGGCCTTTGATACTCGTAAAGCCAAAGTCCATAGGCGGAATCCTCCGGATTCGGTCCTGAATCCTTCCATTGCTAGTCGGCATAGACGCGCTGGTCCCACATCCGATGGGCGCACCTACTCGTAAATGGAAAGGGAGCCAGGAGGCCGGTGTCGGGGTCTTGATCACACCGCCATCGCATTGGGTGCTGTGCAGTGCGACAAGGTCCTAGCATGTTCGGACCCCCAGCTCCCCATTCACTATTATCGGCTTCCTCGTCGTGGAGGACGACGAAAGAGTCAGGACGCTGATCGAGCGGGCATTGCGCTCGGCCGGCCATCTCGTTCTCAGTGGCAACACGATTGCCGAATCAGCGGATTGTTGATCTTCGCGCGCTGGAACGCCAACAGCGCCAGTTCGGCATCGTCGTCGTTGTCCTCCACTAGGAGGATTGTCTGATCGTGGGTCATCATCGTGTATCTCCAAGCGTGAAGAAGAAAGTGGCGCCCTGCTCGACGGCTCCCTCGGCCCAGATACGGCCACCATGCCGGGAGATGATCCGGTGTACCGTCGCCAAGCCGATCCCGGTGCCTTCGAACTCCGAATCCTGGTGCAGCCGCTGAAACGCCGTGAAGAGCTTGTTGCCGTAGGCCATATCGAAGCCAGCTCCGTTATCCCGTACGAAGTAGACAAGGCCTTCCTGTGCCGGGACCAACCCGAATTCGATGCGAGCCTGCGGCGTCTTGGCGGTGAACTTCCAGGCGTTTCCCAGGAGGTTGTCGAATACGACGCGCATGAGCCCGAGGTCGGCTTCGGCCACCAGACCGTCTTCGGTGGTAAACGCCACGCGTCGTTCCGAGTCCATTCTTTCGAGCTCAAGAGCAACTGTCCGTACAAGATTCGAGAGATTCACAGGGAGCCGGCTCAGTTCCGCGCGGTTGATCCGGGAGAGTTGAAGGAGGTCCTCGATCAGCTGTCCCATTCGTTCCGCCGCCTTGCAAACACGAACGAGGTAAAGCCCCGCCTCCGGGGTGAGCTGATCGGCGAAATCTTCCAGCAGGATCTTGCTAAATCCGTTGATGGCGCGCAACGGAGCGCGTAAGTCGTGAGAGACGGAGTAACTGAACGCCTCCAGTTCCTTGTTCTTTCGTTCCAGCTCTCCGGCCAGGGAGGCTCGTGCCTCGGCGATCTGCTGCGCGGCTTTGGCCTGGGCCGCCTCGACTGCTTTTCCCATCAGCTCTTCGCGAATCCGGCGGTTTTCGTCCTCGTATTGCCTTCGCCGCAGTTGTGCCCGCAGCCGCGCCCTCAGCACCTCAAAGTCGCCGGACTTGGGAATGAAGTCGTCCGCTCCGGCGCCGATTCCCTCGACCATTGCCTCGCGCTCATCGAGCGACGTGAGCATCAGCAGGGGGATATCCCGCCATTTCGGCGTGCCCTTGATACGCCGGCATGTTTCGTGGCCGGACAGCCCCGGCATCAGGACGTCCAGAAGGATGCAATCAACCTCTTGAACCCGTAGCAGATCGAGCGCTTCCTGCCCGGAGCGCGCCATAATGACGTCGTAGCCCTCGTGGCGCAACTCGTCCGCGACCTCGTTCAGATAAGTAGAACTGTCATCCACGGCGAGAATCTTCTTCGGGCTCAGCAGGCTCCGGTTGTGGGAACCGGCGATCGACGAGGTGCTGCCCGGACGCAGCATAGCGGTGATTCGCGCCAGGAGGACGTGGGCGTCCATATCCTTGCGCAGGTATGCGTCCGCCCCTGCTTCTAGCGCCCGCAACTCGTCGCCGCGATCCTCCGACGCGGTCAGAAGCAGGCATGGCGTGTGGCGAAGGGCGACGTCCTGCTTAAGTCGCCGGATGACCGTGGACCCGTCGATGCCGCCGGACAGGATGCCATCGACGATGATCACGTGCGGGCGGAAAGCAACGGCCATGTGCAATCCTTCCTCGCCGGTTTCGGCAGTGGCAACCGTGTAACCCACGGCCTCCAGCATGGACCTGAGATTGTCGCGGAAAGTCGCGCTGTCATCGATGACCAGTAGTTTCGCTGCCGGGCTGGCCAACCCCGGGCCGGTCAACTGATGCTCGGCGGTGCCCGCAAGTTGGTATGCCCGCCCCAGAACGTAGGCTGTATCGTATGGCTTACCGATGTAGTCATCGGCCCCGGCTTGGATGCCGCGCAGGCGGTCGTGGACTTCCGCCTCGGTGGCAAGCAGCATCACTGGAATGGCCGCCGTGGCGGCTGTGGTCCTGATCTCTCGCAGCAGATCGATTCCGTCCCCGTCGGGCAAGAGGACGTCCAGGACAATGAGGGAAAAGACCTCCCGGGCCAAGTTAGCCCGGGCCGCGGCGAGCGTTTCGCACAGCGTTGCGGCGAAACCCGCGGACTCGAAAGCTTCCCGTAGATCCATCCTTACGGTCAGGCTGTCGTCCACGATGAGGATGGCGGGCTTCATATTTGCGACCTTTCGCTGCCGGCGAGCGCTATCAACGCCGGCGCAATCTGACCGATGGCAAGTACCCGCTCCGCGGCGCCCATGCGAATCGCCTCGCGGGGCATTCCGAACACCACCGATGTCGCCTCGTCCTGTGCGAGCGTCCGCCCCCCTCCCCGCCGGATGGCCAGGAGCCCGTCGGCGCCGTCCCGGCCCATCCCGGTCAGCAGGCAGGCGATGCTTTGCCGGGCCATTTCCCGGGCTAGGGATTCAAAGAGCACATCCACCGAGGGCCTGCACGAATGACGCTCCGGATCGCCGGTCAGCCGCAAGCGGCCCTCGCACAGGACCAGGTGCCGGTCCGGTGGAGCCATCAGCACTCGACCCTTGCCGACTGGGGGCAAGGGCTCGCCATCCTGCGCGCAACTCACCCGAATGGCCGACTGGGAATCCAGCCACTCAGCTAATGCTCCGCCGAACGCCCGTCCGATATGAACCACCAGAAGGACCGGAAGCGGGAAGTGGGGCGGCAGGCTGCGCAGAATCTCAAGGCAGGCCGCGGGTCCTCCCGTCGAGGTGCCGATGGCCACCAGGCGGTGCTCCCTGGCTTCAACGCCCGACGGATTCACTAGGATTTTAGAAAGCGCCCGCGGCGTAACACCGTTCAGCCTGCCGCGGACGTGCGTGATGACCTTGATTCGGGAGACAAGCTTTACCGTGGAGACTAGCCTGCTTTCCCATTCGCCGTCAGGCTCGTCGCCCAACGGCTTCTCCAGGACGTCCACAGCGCCGGCCGCGAGAGCATCGTAAGTCCTAAACAGATCCCCACGATTGATGGAGGCGGACACAATGAGTACCGGCGTCGGGCAATAGGCCATGATGTACTCGGTCGCCGCCAGACCGGTTATCACGGGCAGCATCATGTCGAGGGTCACTACGTCCGGCCGCAGCTTCTGGCAAAGTTCGGTGCCCGTCTTCCCGTCCGCCGCCTCGCCCACAACCTCCATGTCCGGGTCCGCGCCGAGCACGGTGACGATCCGTTTGCGGACGGTCAGCGAGTCTTCGACGACGAGAACCCGGATTCTCTTCATGGCTGGCCCACCAGTTGCCCGATCGTCCGAAGCAGATAACCCTGGTCGAACTCGCTTTTGACGATGTAGGCGGACGCTCCAGCGTCTGTGCCGCGGCGCCGGTCCTCGGCCGAGTTTCGCGAAGTCACCAGAATTGCCGGAATTTTCCGAAGAACTGGATCGGCCCGCGTCCTGTCAACAAACTCGAAGCCGTCCATGCCGGGCATCTCTACGTCCACGAGAAACAAGCTGTAGCGGCGGGTGGCAGCTTTTTCCAGGGCTTCCTCTGCCGACGTCGCCAGTTCCACGGCGTGCCCTGCCGATTCGAGGATGCTCTGCTCGAGCATGCGGGTCGTCAGGGAGTCGTCGATCACGAGGATGGGCGGCCGGACCGCGTCGGTTGGCCCGGGCCCGGCAGCCTGCCCGCGGTCCCCGGATTCCACCAGGCTTGCCGGGTCGAGAACCAGCCGGGGATTCCCTTCAGCGTCCAGGCTTGCGCCGGCCACCACCGGCTCGGCGGCAACGAGGGCAGGCAGCCTGCGCACAAGGACTGTCTCCAGTCCAAGCAAGCGATCCACCCCGATCGCTGCCAGGTTCACACCCGAAGCGCCCACACCCGGAGCGCCCACGCCCGAAGCGCCCACGCCCGAAGCGCCCGAGCCGGACGCGACCACCACGGTGGACCAGCGCCGGCGGCGCGTGGCGGCCGCTTGCTGCAGGCCAAGCGTCCGGGACAAGGGGAAAAAGGGGATCATCCGGCCCTCATAGGCGATGGATTCGCCCGCCCCGGAACGCGCGATCTCCTGGTCGGCTACCAGCAGGGTCCGGCGCACGGAATCCAGCGGGATGGAAGCGACCAGCCCGGCCGCATCCACGATCAGCGCCTGAACCGACGTCAAGGAAACCGGGACGCATACTTCGACCGTGGTGCCCCGGCCCGGCGCGGTCTCGATCGTGATGTCCCCTTTCAGGCGGGACGCCGCCTCCCGGACCACATCCAAGCCGATTCCCCGTCCCGAAACCTCCGTCGCTATACCTGTCGTGCTGACACCGCCGCGGAGAATAAGTTGGATCGCCTCATTCAACCCAAGGGACTCGGCATGGATGGCGGAAATGGCGCCCCGTTTCACGGCCTCGCTCCGGATGGCCTCGACATCGATTCCTCGTCCGTCGTCGCGGCAGAGAAACGCCACGCTGCTGCCGCGCCGCTCTACACGCAGCTCGACACGGCCCACCGCCGGTTTGCCGGCAGCGGCGCGCGCCGCCTCGCCTTCAATTCCGTGCGCAACCGCGTTGCGGACCAGATGCAGGAGGGCGTCACGCAGCAAAGCCAGGACATGGGCATCCAGGCGGATGTCTCCGCCCGCCGAGTCCAACTCCACGCGCTTCCGCAGGGCCTGCGCGGCGTCTCGTGCGGCACGCTCCAGGGACGGAAAAATCATCCCGGCGGGCAAGAGGCGAAGACGGTCGGCACGCTCGCGCGCCTGAGCCAATTCCCGCTCTGCCTTTTCAAGGTTTCCTGCCAGGCCCCGGTCGAGCCGCTCCAGGCAGCCCGACAGTTCCTCGGCGAGTCCTCGAATCTTTGGGCTCCACGCGTCGTGGGTCTCCCTGGCGACGGAGTTGAGATGCTCAAGCATCAAACCCGCCAGCCGTCTCGCCTGCCCGACGCCTCCGGTCTGCTGTCGAATCGCAGTGAGCTGCACGCTCCCCTCCGAGAGGCTGTCCAGGACGGCGTCCACCTCCTCGACCTCGACGCGGACCGTCTCGAAGGGCTCTTCCGGAGACGGCCGCGCGGGTGCGGCGGCCCCGCGCTCCACGGGCGGATCCAGGGCTGCCAGCCGGGTGGCGATTCCGTCCGCCAGGCGAAGCAGATCCTCCACGCTTTCCTTCGGTACCGGATTCTGACCCTCCCGGTAGGGAATCAGTGCGCCCTCTATCGAATGCGCGAGCTCGGCGATCGCCGTCTGCTTCACCACCCGCGAGGCGCCCTTGAGCGTGTGGGCCAGTCGCAGCAGGCTTGCGACACGGTCCTGATCGTCCGACCCCTGCTCAATCGCCAGCACGCCCTGGGTGAGGCCCTCCAGGAGCTCCCGGGCTTCGACGCGGAAATACTTGTAAGGGTCTTTAGTCACGCCCGCCTACGCGATCGCCTGCGGCTGGATGATCCGCGAGAGGTTTCGGGAAAGGTCCGCGAGCTGCGTCGCCGTCTGCAGTGTCTGGGTCGCGCTCGTCTCCGTTTCGCGCGTAGCCTGCGCGACGCCGTTGATGGCGGCATTGACCTGTTCGACGGCGGTGGTCTGCTGCTTGGTGCTCAGCTCGATTTCCCGCGCCGCATCGGTGGTAGTCGTCACCAGAACCGTAATCTGCCGGAACGCGCCTGTGACTTCGGCGAAGTGACGCAGCCCGGCGTCCACAGCCTTCGACCCTCCCTCGGTCGCCATCACCGTCGTGTTGACGGCGGACCGGATCTCTTCGACCAGCCCGCGGATCTCCCTGGTGGAGCCGGCCACCCGGTCGGCGAGCTTCCGGATTTCATCGCCCACCACGGAAAACCGCTTGCCCGCTTCGCCGGCGCCCACCGCTTCGATGGTTGCGTTGATGGCCAGGATGTTGGTCTGCTCGGCAAGTTCATTGATGATGTCGAGGACGCTCCCGATCTGTTGCGACTTCTTGCCGAGGTCCAGCATGTGGCCGACGATGACGTCCACTTGGCGCCGGATACTGGCGATCGCCTCCTGGGTCTTCTCGACGGTCTGGTCTCCCGTGCGCGCCGCCGAGGTCGTCTCCTGCGCGATGTGAGCCACCTGCTGCGCGCTCTCCGAGATCTGGCGCGAGGTAGCGAGAAGCTCGCTGATTGTGGTGGCGATCTCGCTCATCGCCGTGGCCGATTCCCTGGTGCCCGCCGCTTGCTGATTGGCCGCCGTCTGAAGTTCGCTCGAAGAGCTTTGGACGTGTTGTACGGCCGAGCCGATCTGGCGGGAAAGCGTGCGTGCCAGCAGGAACGCGATGACGGTGGCAAGCGCCACCGTTGTGGCCGCCAGAATCGAGACCAGCGTAATCGCCAGGGAAGCCCTGCCCGAGGATTCGAGCTTCTCTTCCTCCAGTATGCGCTCCTCGCGCTCGTTGAACGCTTTGATCCGCTGAGAGAGCACTTCTCGCTTGGGGGTGCTCTCTTCATCGAAGAGCCGGATCGCCGCCTCGAGTCCCGCCGCAGTTTTCCTCAGCGCAATGACGCGATCCTGCGACATGAGGTAAGCGGACTGCGCCCGGCCGATCTCGGCAATCATGCGCCTGCCGTCCTCGGTATAAACCTGGTTTTCGAGACGGCGGGACACTTCCACGAAGTCATGCTGCGCCGCGGTTCTTTGTTCCAGAAAGCGATCCTCCCGCGTAAGGAGGAATGCCCGGAAGCCGGCGACCAGCCGATCGACGGCCGCCTCGAGCCGGGCCGCGTCAGCCAGGTTGCGGGCGTTGACGGTAATCACCCGGTCCTTGCTCGCGACCACGGCACGGAGCGCGTAAACCGCGATCGCTCCGGTGAAGGCCGCCAGGGTTACTACGACGGCGAAGCCTGTGGTTACCTTCTGATTGAAAGTCCATGAACGTGTCATTGGTTTCTACTCCTTGGTTTTTACTCCTTGGATTGCCAACTCCCGGTCCGGGCCGATCAGGCCGGTGCGCCGACTGATTGCCTCCAGGACCGCCGGAATGTCGGCCACGGCACGCAAGGCCGACCCTATCCGCGCCACTTCCCGAATGTACGTGCGAGTCGGCGAAGCCTGGTCCCCGTAGAGGGCTGCGCGCGCAACCTTTATCTGCCCTTCTACCTGGTCGAGGGCGAGCGCGGCCGGCGTCTCGCCGCGAGTAAGTGCGAGCCAGCGCGGTTGCGCGACGCCGCGAGGGAAGCCGAGCAGAGCCGCCAGATCGAATACCGGAGCCAGTGCACCGCGGATACCGGCGATGCCGAGCAACTCCGGGACGCGGCTCGGAACCGGCAGAATGCGCCCTATCCTGGCCAGGCCGGTGATGTGAACGCTTCGGAGCGCGAGCGCTTCGCCGCCGACACGGATGAGAAGCAGCGATTCGATGCTCTCCTCCGGCGCTTGGGGTGGGGCGGCAAACCCCTCATCGAAGGCGCGGCGCAACGCCGCCAGCCGCTCCGTGGGGACGGAATCGCGATTCACGACGAACCTCCACAGGCGCGAAGCTGTGCCCGGCAGAACTCCAGAAGCGCCTCCCGGCTGAAACCCCCGCCGAGCAGCAGGATCCGTGAGGTGTCCTCGCGCAGCAGGAGAACCATCGCCTGCTGCAATTCCTGGCGTGCTTCGGTCACGTTGCCAGAACGCCGTGCCAGAAGGCCCAGGTGAAGATGGGGGATGGCGAAGGCCGGATCCAGGTGGGCGGCCAGGCGGTCCTGCTCCATGGCCCCAATGCGATCCCCGGAGTGCTCACGACAAAGCGCCATCAGGTAGTGAGCGCCGGCGTTCAGGTCGTCGGCCGCGAGAAGTTGGGCACAAACTGCTTCGGCTGCCGGGATATCTCCGCAGTTGGTCAGCAGAACGGCGCGAAGGAGTTGGGCCCCGGCATCAGCGGTTGATTCCGCGGGCAGTTCGCGAAGCACCTTCAGGGCTTCAAGGAATCGCTCCTGTCGTAGTAGCTCCAGAGCCAGGCCTAACTCTGCGGGCGGGCGGGGCAGAGCGCCTTTCGCCTGGGCTGCCAGGCTGGGTCCGGCCAGACGGGGCTGCCCGCCGCCGTCGCGCGCCAGATTCCCGATCCGTTCGGACGCGCTTCGGATCACATCCACCCAAGATTCATCGGCCCAGGCTAACTCCACGTACGGCGGCGATGCCGCCTGGTCTGAGGGCAGGCTGGCGGGCCGGCGACCATCCGGCTCCCCGCGCTTCTGGTAGTAGAAAGTGTCGTGCGTGTGGCGCAGATGAAACTCGTGGGAGAGGCCGCGCAGCGTCTCGGCGTGGCCGAGGAAGAGAAAACCTCCCGGCGCCAAGGCCCTGGTCAAACGTTCGACCACAAGCTGCATCAGATCCGGAACCAGGTACATGACGACGTTCCGGCAGAAGATGACGTCGAACTCGTCCTTCCTCCAAGAGGTCGCGTCTTCTTCGACAAGGTTCCGCTCCTCAAACGTCACCATCGCGCGGACCGTCTGGTCCAGGACAAACTCGTTGCTTTCTTTCTGGAAGTACCGCTTCTGTATTTCCACGGGTGTCTCCCGGAGCGACCACGTGGAGTAGCGGGCGCGTGCAGCCTTCTCGATCATTGCGGGGTTCACATCAACGCCCGCGATCGTGACGTCCCATTGGGCAACCTCGGGAAAACGATTGCGCAGGGTGATGGCGAGAGAGTAGGCTTCTTCCCCGGAGGCGCAGCCGGCCGAAAGCAGCCGAAGTCTCCGGCTCCCGCTCCGCGCGCTCATACGCTCCGGCAGGACCAGTTCCCGCAACGCGCGAAACTGATCGGGATTTCGCAAAAAGTAGGTTTCCGAAACGGTAAGCTGGGAGGCGAGCACCCGCAGTTCCTCGCGGGAGTTGCCTGCCAGCGTCCCAAGATAGGCGGCGCTCGTGCGGCCGCAAGCCTCCAGACGCTGTCGCAGGACATCTGCAAGGAAGTCCAGCTTGCCATCGTCGAACTGTAGACCGAGCCGGCTCGCGATGACCGTGCGGAAGTGGTCGAGCTCGGCCCGATCCAGGCAAGGCGTCATCCTGTCTCTTCTCGCTGGGCAAGCGCGTCCCACACTTCGGGGGGCACGATACCGCCCGTTTTTAGCACCAGGAGCAGTTCCGCGTCCAGCGCGCCGAGCGCATCGATCATCTCGTGGCGAGCCCCGCTAAGCAGCGGCGGCATGTCGCTGAGTGAGACCGGTTCTATCTCACACAGCCCCAGCGCGGCATCAACTGCTAACGCGACCTTCCGGTCACCTGCGCGAACCATGATGAAACGGGCAGGGGGCCGGCCGCTGGGGGTGCTGAGGAGTGTTCCGAGGTCTACCACCGGAACCGGCGCTCCCCTTATGATCGAGAGCCCGAGAACAAACCCCGGCGCGTCCGCCAGCGGCTCGACGGGGAGAGGGCGCATCGTTTCGATAACGTGGGAAACGGGTAGCGCACAGGTATGCGTGCCGGCGCGGACCAGCAGAGTTAGCCTCGAAGCGGGCATGTGATACCACCCCCGACTGAAAGAACGCTGGAGCGGCCGCACGTTATGCCATCTAAACTGGTACGTGAGCCGCTTGCACAAAGGTAACCTGCCACATAAATCGTATCGGTCTTCTCGGGCAAATCTTCAGCACTGGCGATATCGCGGGACATAGGCCCTATCCGACAGCATAGGTATCAGACGAATAACGAAGCTGAACGAGATCGGGTGCTCCGGGCCGCTGAGCATTGAACCCGAAGCGCCCCATCAGGAACGGCTGCGCGACATCTCAATGGACGTGCTGGAGCGTCTTGCAGGCGGAGCGTCCCGCCGCGGATTCGGCCTGCGCCGCGGAAACTGCACATTGGGGAAGCGTCAACGAAAATGTCACCATCGCGGTTCTCATGACCGACATCGACAACATCGTTGCGCTGCTTGCCCAAGGACGGGACAAGTTGAATAGAGCCATTGAGGCATGGCAGGGTCCGATCAAGCGTCGGGGCCGGCCTTTGTGCGGCCTGCCAAAGCGGCGTCCAGGCTACTTTCGGCCAATCCCACAGGCATCACCGCTTCCGTGGATCTACCTTTTTCTGATCTGTCTCCGCTGCTATATCAACTCCGAAACTCCCGCCCTGTTTAACACCCTGTAGTGCCAATCCACAACGAGTTGAATCGTCTTGGGAATTCCGACTGAAGATCCACGATCTCTCGACAGTATTCTCGCTGCCGGCGAAGCTGAATCAGCTGCCGCAGGTAACGTTCAACTACGCGTGGATACATTCTCCGTTTGATCGGCTCATGGGGCAACAGTGACCCGATCCCGGCCGGCGCGCTTGGACTCAAATAACGCACGATCTGCAGCCTCTGTTAGGTCGGACCAGTTGTGACCGTGATTTGGAAAAACTGCCACACCACACGAGATTGTAAGGCTTCTGAGTGTCTCACCCTTGTAACGGACATCCAATTCCCTCACGGCTTCCATGATCTGTTTTGCGCGGCAAACAACAGTTTCCTCTCGAGCACCCGGCATCAGGAGCACAAACTCCTCGCCTCCGTAGCGGCATGCGATGTCCTCGATTCGCGTACTGTTCTGCAGGAGCAGGCCAACCTTTTTCAGGACTGCATCCCCAGCCTCGTGTCCATGTGTGTCGTTGAACCGCTTGAAATGATCGATGTCGATCACGATCACAGCAGCGGACGCCCCTTGCTGCTCGGCGCGGCGCAGCTCGCGGTCCGCAGTCTCCTGGAAGTAGCGGCGATTGAACATGCCCGTCAGAGGATCGCGGATGGCCTGATCCCGGAGTTCGTCGCGCAGGTGGAGATTGGCCAGTGTCAGTGCAACCTGTTCCGCGGCTCGTGCCGCTAATCTTCGGGTGTCCGCCGACATTCCGATTGAAGAATCCGCCGAGGGCGCACTCTGCAACACAAGAACGCCCGTCGCGTCGCCGTGGGCCATCATCGGGACGCAGAGTGAAGCTCCAGACGTACTTAGGTCCTTTAGATGGCGGCAACGCGGACTCGCGCCCTCCGCTTCGATCAAGTGCTGCCGCCCGCGCCGCAAGGCCCAACAGTCTTCAGGCGAAAACATTTCCGGCACTTTCGGTTCGTTGCCCCACGAAGTCGCCAGTTCGAGAAGGTTGCGGGACGCCCGATAAACATAGATCGCCCCGTTCTCGGCGGGAAACAGCTTCCCCGCAAATTGCTTCAACATGCTCTCGGACTCTTTTGTGACGCGGCATGTCTGGAGCAGCTCAATCAGTTCGCCCAGAAGAAGGTGTTCCCGGTGAGCTTTCTCCAGCGCTTGCAGCGAGCCCGTGACATCCTGGCTGGCCTTCGCAAGCTCCGCTGTCCGGTCGCGGACGCGTTCCTCGAGTTGACCCCTGGTGCGCTCCAAAATCAGGGTCGCCTCGTCGCGTTCCTGAACATGCCGCCGCATGGGGAGAATAAATAGGAAATAAATTGCAGGGGCCATCAGGACGAGACCCAGTGATGCGTCCAGGCAAGCCCTGAGCAGGGGCGCCACCTGCGGAAGGGCGAGCATCAAGAACGAGGCGACCGTTTCGCCGACGAAAATGGTAGTAGAGAGCAAAAGGGCAAGCTGGAGTGGAGAGCGCTCGACCGGCATGAAGTTTGGATGCCTTGGACTCATCCGTCCAATAATCGTCGTCTAACAGAGAGAACTGTACGCAAAGTGGGAAGAACTCTTGGAGCGGTAGTCGGAAAGGCTCGTCTTGGGCCATCACCCGAACAGTCCGGCTACGTTCATACCTAAGACAGGCGAGTAGTAGGAGCGATCGGTAATGTCTGAAAAGTGCGTTGCAGCCAAGAGTTGCCTCGGGCCGTTCCCCGCATCATAGAGTCCAAGGCTACCACGAGTTGCTGGGACGGGCTGGCTCCTCTTTTGAGGATGGATGTCAGCCTACAATGTGGGGAGTACCGGAGACGGTTCTAAGTGGGGAGTCAGGATCTCGATCGAAAAAAAAGTCTCTGAAAAGAAGCTCCAGTGCTTGATCGTTGCCGATTCGTTCGTTGTCGCCATTGATGAGCTACGGACGGCCGATTTCGTCAGCGCTGGTCTGGAGAACCTTTTTCTCGGTTCTATGAGTCTTCATGTAAATGCACCCTCGCTGGTCGTCCAATCAGACGGACAAAAAATCGGTACCTGAAGACTCATTAGTCAGGCGGCGCTTGCTGAAGGCTGTTGGGTTTGCTCCACGGTCCGCTGGACGGGGATCTGCGGAGGCCAAACCGTTGCCGCGGTGCAGGCGTTCCAGATCGCCAAGGGACTCGTTTTTTGCCGTGCAAGGAGCATTTCGCTGCACCGGAGGGAGCCCTATCGGAAATTATCCACCAGCATCAGATCCGCGCCCGCGCTTTCGAGGCTGGTATAAAGAAGCCATCGGCTATCGGGACTAACGGCAAAACCAGTTGAGCTGTGCGAAGTGACGCTTTTTTCCACTGTGCCGATCTGCGTTGTTTGATGGTTTTGAAAGTTGAAAAACTTCACCGGTCTTGGCGCTTCTGGCGCGACGTGAAAATCAATGAAGTAAATGCCATTGCGCGTGACCGCCCAAAACCCAAAGCGTGGAGAATTTAGAACCCGGACTTCGGCGCCGCCAGTGACGGGTATGCTCCATAAGCCCGCTCCCGCCTCTGGAACCTTCGTGTAGTAGATCAGCCGGCCGTCGGGCGATTCGAATGCCTCCGCGCCCCCGCCTTTAGTGATCTGGACGGCCTCGCCGCCGCCGGCTGGCATCATCCAGATTTGTACCGTTCCCGTCCGCCCGGATCCAAAATAAATCCATCGGCCGTCTCGGGACCAGGCCGGTCTAAAGTCCGCTTGCTTTTCATCCCGGCTGAGACGCCAGGGCGATCCCTCCGCCGCATCCACTACATAGTTCTGATATTTCCCGAATACGCCGGTGCCGGCAAAAAAGGCCAAACGGCGGCTGTCCGGCGACCACCGCGGACTGATCAGCGCACTGCCCTCCAAAGAGGTTCGCCGCACGGGATTCGATCCGTCGCCGTCACACAGCCAGATGTCTAAAGCACCGGACCGGTCGGACACAAAGGCTACTTTACTTCCGTCGGGCGAATACTCGGGCTGAGTTTCGGCCCTTGTGGACGCGAGGAACGGACGCGAAGACTTCAGAGTGTGATGAGGGGTGGATTCTCCCACCATTTCCGCTCGCCGTATGTCGAAGTTCTGCTCGAATCGTTGATAGGCGAGCCGCGCAACCTTCCCGGTTCCTGGGCGCGAGAACGATGGAAATCTGGCATACTCTCCGCCGCTATCCACAAGGAAGGGAGACGCTTCCGACGAGGATCTTGCCGATATCCGCCACAGCCGGGAAACGCCTCTGCGATCGGAGGAGAATACGACTTCTCTTCCATCGGGTGTCCAGGTCAGCCCCCAGAGTGCCGCCCTTTCTTGTGTGATTCGGCGCGGTTCACCGCCGGCCAGCGACATGATATGGATGTTGGCGGAACTATCCTGAGGAAAGCGGGCGAAGGCCAACGTCCTGCCATCGGGCGAGATTGCGGGCCAGCGGTCCCCGATGCTCGGTTCAGGGGGCGTGGTGAGCCGCCTCTTTTCCCCTGTCTCGACCGAGACGATAAACAGACTGGCACAGATCTCTGAAGTCATCTCTGTAATAACCAACGACTTGCTATCAGGTGTCCATGCCATCATGCTCATATTCGCCGATAACGGCGATCGAGTTTCAGCGATCTTCCTGTCGCTTCCACCCAACGGAGAGATGAGAAAGATTCCGGTTCCGTCTCGCACAAACCCGATCTGGCGGCCATCTGGTGACCAGGCAGGAGCAGCCTCGTCGGCACCCGGGGTGTTCGTGAGCCGCAGTAGAGCCTCACGGTCGACTTGTTTCACAAATATGTCGCCGTTACGGTGAAACGCCACTTGATTGCCGTCCGGAGAGAGGCTGGGGGGACCCTCAATGCCGGGAAAGGTGGTCAGTGGAACCAGCTTTGGCTCCGGCTTGAAGCTTCTGCGGGCGACGAACCCGGCCAGGACAAGGGCCATGAGGAGCCCAACGGCAACGGCCTGGGTCCGAACGCGGCGCAACCATGACGTCTGCCGTGAAACGGCGTCGGGAGGGCTGCTGTCGATCTGCCGACCGCGGCTGGTCCACCAGGCGTCCAGCTCAGGCTTGTAGGCGTAAACCGTCCCCGTTTTGTGACGGTACACCGGCAGGCTCTGTTCTCTCTCCCAGCGTGTAACCGTCCGTACACTGCGCTTCAAATAGGAGGCGATCTCCTTCCACGAATCCAGCCGGTCGGCCATCGCTGGGAGCGGCGTACCGGAATCGGATCTGGCGCCTCCAGTGGTAATTGGACACCTCCCGCGGTTTCCGCCCATTGTAACTTGGCCGGCCATCCTCAGCCAAGATCGGACAAAGCCCTAAATGGCAGCGATTGGCGCTTGATACCAGGACGATTCCGTTCCAAGCTGGCCCGGAAAAGGAGGACCCATCATGAAGTTTGGATACTCACGTACGTTCCTGCCGGTTGGGATCGCACTCGCTCTGGGCGCAGTGTCGCTGACGTCTTACCTTGCCAAGGCGCAGTCCAACGCAGCCGAGGTCAATGATATGACCGGCTCGTGGCTCTTCAACCTCTCCCGGACCGCGCCGAGCCCATTGCAATTCCTTACGCTCACGACCTTTTCCAAAGACGGTACTTTCCTTGGAACAGCGCAGGGTGACGGCATCTGCTGTCCGGCCGAGGGTCCGGCGCATGGCGTCTGGACTAAAACGGGGCACGACGCCTTTGCCGCGACTTTCGATACTCTCTGGCACCAGGCGGACGCAAGCCTTTTTGGCGTGCTGACCGTGAACTTGCACCTGATCCTGGATCAGAGGTCGGGACAAGTAACAGGTCAGTTCAGTGGCCAGCTCGTGGGTCCCAGTGGGAACGTCATTTTCCCGCTGCAGGGGACCTTGACGGGTCAGAGGATTCGGATTCAGTGACGAGTCATTGGCGGAAATCGGCCTTGGCGTGATACGCGGCTCTCGCAAGGTGCGCTCGGTGACGAACACGGCCGTGTGCCGCCTCCTAAGGGAATGAGGGGATGATGACTACCGCTCTGATGATCCTGGCCTTCCTGCCAATCAGCCTTCTGGCCCAGGACAATCCGATAATCAACCGGGGCGCGACACAGCTGCCCCGAGTCAACCTTGATTTCTCAGTGACTTTCTTCCTGAACGCGCCCGGCGCGAAAGAAGTGCGCTTCGTCGACTCGGTACACTCGCCGGGCCCGCCCGGAATCCTCATGACCAAAGATTCGAACGGGGTGTGGTCCGTGACGACTCCGCCCTACGAGGCCGGAACGCACTACTATGGCTTCGTCGTCGACGGCGTGATCACGGGAGATATTGGAGGAACTGCCGTCACCGACCGACTGGCCCGCGGCAATATCGCCTTCGAACTGATCGACGTACGCGGCTCCGATCCTTTGTTCACCGATCTGCTCAAGGTCCCGCACGGAACCGTAACCGTGGAGACGTTCACCTCAGTGGCTCTCGATCGCGAGGTGCGATGCTTCGTCTACACGCCCCCTGGATTCGTGTCCGGCGAACGATTACCTGTTGTCTACCTTCTTCATGGAAGCGCCCAATATGAGGCTGATTGGACAGTCAATGGCTACGCGGAGCGCATTGCCGACAACTTGATCTCCGGAAGTCTGGCACGCCGCGTCATCCTGGCAATGCCGAATGTCGGCTCGCCCGGCCGCGGCAACCTGCCGGCGGACCTGATCGAATCCTACCTGACATCGGAGGTTATTCCGTTGGTCGAGGGCAAGTACCTGCCAGGCGAGACTCGGGCAGAGCGCTACCTCGCTGGGCTCTCCGCGGGTGCCCTTCACGTGCGTCAAACCGGACTTCGCAACCCCTCGATGTTTGCAGGGCTCGGCATGTTCAGCGGCGGCGGCCTGACGGCTGGCGCGGTTCTCGAGGACCTTGTCCCGACGCTCCGGCAGCCTGAGCTGTACCGCCATATGAAGTTCGTTAGTATCGCGGTGGGCAGCCAGGACGCGGCGCTGGCGAACGTACAGAGGCTGAGCGAATCGCTTAACCGGCTTGGCGTCGCGAATCGTTTCACCATCACTTCCGGAGGCCACACGTGGTTCAACTGGCGGAGTTATCTGGCGGAATTTCTGAAAGGGATGTGAGGTGTAGGATGCGCTACGGCTTTGGGAAAGCGATCGCTCTGGGTGTCATCCTCGGTTGGGCCGGGGTTAGTATCGCCAAATGCGGGTCCTTATTCAGTGAGGCGGACCGGCGATACCCAACCTGGGCCGTCGCGCCCGGCTCTGTAATTCTGATTAGCGCGGGCGTCCAGGTCGGCCCGTCTCTTCTCCAGTCGGCTTCCGGTTTTCCTCTCCGCACCAGTCTCGCCGGAACCTCGGTTCGTGTGACCGTCGCTGCCGTGACGGTGGACGCATTCATACTTGCCACGGAGTCCCGTTGGGTGCGCGCGCTTCTTCCGTCTAGCACTCCGTTGGGAGACGGCCAGGTGGTGGTCAGCTATAACGGCCAGGTTAGCCCGCCAGATCCCATTCGCATTGTTGGGCGCCGGTTTGGTATCTACAGCGGCGAGTTCACGCCTCCGGGTTATCTGACGCCGTCCGTCTTTGTGCCGCGAGCCGTGCAGAATCACAATTCAACAGACGACGCAACTCTCAATTCTCTTGTAAGCCCTGCGCGGCCTGGCCAGCCCGTAGTGTTGTGGGGAACCGGACTCGGGGCGGCGGCTGGAGACGAGTCTGCGGGCCCGCTTCCGGGTGATCTCCAAATACCCGGACTGCAAGTGTTGGTTGGAGGTAAATCCGCGCGGATCCTTTACGCGGGCAGGTCCGGATGTTGTGCGGGAATGGACCAGCTCATCTTTGAAGTGCCTCCGGGTATGGAAGGCTGTAACGTGCCCGTGTGGGTCTGGTTTGATCGCGACGGATACGGAAGCAATGAAGTCCTGATCTCCAGCGCGTCGGGCGAAGGAGCCTGCTCCGATCCGCATGGGTTGGCCGAACCTGAGGTCCGTGCGCTCGCCGCGGGCAATTTAAAGCTTGCCCGGATTAACTCAGGCCGTGGCTATTGGTATGCGGCTTTAGGTCTTGCCGGCAGCACGAATAGGATTCCCTTCGGAACGTGCTCAAGCTTGGGCTGGGGTGGAAGTCCATTCGAGTTCGGCCTTTCGTCTCTCAAGGATGGCGGCGCCGCGGTGAATATCAGGTCCGGCCAGGGAGTCGTAGAGGCAAAGAGGAACCAGGACAAGAGCTACTCGGCGCAGTTCGAAGGTAGACTCGAGCCCGGCGACTACACTGTCAACAATGGGGCTGGAGGACCGGATATTGGGCCCCTCAGTTTCGGCTTCTCGATACCGCGGCAGACATTCGCATGGACCAACAAGGACGACCTCGCCGGCATGAGCTTGTCGGAGGGACTGACGGTTTCATGGAGCGGAGGCGATCTCGCCTCAGGAATTGTTCAGATCGGTGGCTGGTTCGAGAACGGGGGTGAGACCTACGGGGGAGAATTCAGTTGCCTCGAACGGGCGGAGAAGGGTAAGTTCACGATACCGTCTCCAGAGCTCCGACGGGCTGCGGCCGGTGGCGGGCCTGTTGCGTCTTACCTCATGCTTTGGGTAGGCGATCGCACCTCGAAGCGAATCGATGTGCCGGGGTTTGACGTCGGTGAATTTACCTTCTACTCCAGTACGCCGGCAGGACGGTCAGACTACAAGGAAATCCCGTTGCGATAGATCGGGGGACTCCGAAAATATCTGCGCCTACACTGCGAATATCCAGCCTGATCGCACCGCGCTACCGGCGAGCCGGCTTGACTCCATGCAGAAGGGCGGGCTACGTTCCCTCCAGGCGATTTCCTTTTTCGAAGTTCGGTAGAATTGAGGAGATCGCAAGGGGGTCCATGTCTCCTCCTCACACCGGCGCGGAGGGTCCGTCGTCAGGGCGCTTGCTGGAAGGCCAGGTCCGGACCCAGCTCGAAAGGATTCTTGCCAGTCAGATTTTCGTCCGGTCGGAGCGCCTCACCCGGTTCTTGCGTTTTGTCGTCGAAAGGAAGCTGGACGGCGCCGGCGACACCCTCAAGGAGCAGGTTCTCGGTCACGAAC
>JACXTT010003023.1_pt1 | contig 26315 bp, 20 predicted proteins | sample 9270951 | NCBI WGS metagenome assembly JACXTT01 (sample SAMN15532306, study PRJNA645909) | rock metagenome | isolation source: weathered quartz diorite | place: Puerto Rico | collected 2017-06-21
TGCCGCGCTACTACTACAGTCCCTACGACCACGAGATCAACCCGACCTGGACGCGCGACGGCCAGTCGATCGTGTACATCTCCAATCGCGGTCGCATCCACGGCACCGGGGGCTTCTGGCGCGCCGCGGCGGTCGCGGGCGCAGAGCCGGTCGAGCTGCGCTACGAGGAAACGAGCTGGCAGGCGCGACCGGACTTCTCCCCAGACGGACAGCGGATCGTCTACAGCTCCTACCTGGGGCGCAACTGGATGCAGCTGTGGGTGATGCCCGCCAACGGCGGCGAGCCGTTTCCGCTCACCTACGGCGAGTGGGACGAGACCGGTGCACGCTGGTCGCCGGACGGCAGTCAGATCGCGTTCATTTCCAATCGTGAGGGCGACACGCAGTTGCGGCTGCTGCGGCTGCCGGGCGGCGACTCGCGAGCACTCGAGCTGTCGCAGCGCCGCCGCCTGCGTGCGAGCGGCGCGCTGCATCTCACGGTGCGTGATGCGCAAGGGTCACTCACGCCCGCCCGCATCCTGGTTACGGACGCGAGCGGGCGGTTCTACGCCCCCGAGCACGCCTGGGCCCATCATGCGGACTTCGACCGCAACGCGCGGCCCTTCGAGGTGCGTTACTTCCACACCGCGGGGGAGGATGTGATCCAAGTTCTCGCGGGCACCGCGACCGTCGAGATCATGAAGGGCTTCACGCGCGGACCCGAGCGCCGCACGGTGCAGGTGCGTGCCGGCGCCACGACGGATGTCGAAGCCGTTCTGCCCACGCGGCCGTGGCTCGACGGTCCCGCGCGGCGCTGGGTGAGCGCCGACGTGCATGTGCACATGAACTACGGCGGGCATTACCGCAACACGCCGGCGCACCTGGTGCTGCAGGCGCAGGCCGAGGATCTCGATATCATCGAGAATCTCATCGTCAACAAGGAGCAGCGCATCCCCGACATCGCCTACAGCGGCGTCGGGGTCGACCCGGCATCCAAGCCCGGAACGCTCGTCGTGCACGGGCAGGAGTTTCACACCAGCTACTGGGGCCACCTCGGCATCCTGGGCCTCCGTGGCGGCACGCTGCTGCCCGACTACGCCGGCTACCCGAATACCGTTGCGGCGAGCCTTGCGCCCACCAACGCGGACATCGCCGACCTGGCCCACGCGCGCGGCGCGTTGATCGGCTATGTGCATCCGTTCGAGGAGGAGCCGCTGCCCCTCACCCGGCCCGCTCACTCCGACGCTGACGAGTTGCCCGTCGATGTTGCGCTCGGCAAGGTGGACTACATGGAGATCGTCGCGTTCGCCGATCATCAGGCGACCGCGGGCGTGTGGTACCGTCTCCTTAATCTCGGTTTCAGGATTCCGGCCGCCGGCGGCACCGATGCGATGGCGAACTATGCGACGCTCCGCGGCCCGGTGGGACTTAACCGCGTGTACGCGTCCGTGCCGAACGGCGCCCTCAGCAGCGACTCGTGGCTCGATGCGCTGCGCGCGGGGCGAACCTTCGCCACCAACGGACCGCTGCTGAATTTCTCACTGGGCGGCAACCCGATCGGCTCGACGCTGCACCTCGAGCAGGGGCGACGCGTGCCCTTCAGCGCGCAGCTGCGCTCCATCGTGCCGCTCGATCACGCCCAGGTCGTCTGCAATGGCCGCGTGGTCCGCGAGCTGGCGCTCGGCGCTCATCGCGACACGCTCGAGGTGAGCGGTGCGCTGCCGATCAGCGGCAGCGGCTGGTGCCTGCTGCGCGCCTTCACCGCCGCGGCGGAGTATCCCATCCTCGACAACTTCGTCTACGCGACCACGAGCCCCGTCTACGTCTCGGTGCGCGAGGAGCGGCCGCGCTCACCCGAAGACGCGCGCTATTTCGAGGCCTGGATCGATCACCTGCTCGCGACCACCCGTGCCTACCCCGACTGGAATTCGGAGGCGGAGAAGGCGGGGGTCCTCAAGGAGCTCCGCGACGCCCGGGCCGTCTACGAGAGGCTCGAGTAGGGCCGCGAGGCCCGGTCGATCGACACGGACCAGGAGGGAAAGTCATGGCGTCCAAGGTGGAACACATCGTCATCATCGTCAAAGAGAACCGCACCTTCGATAACTACTTCGGAACCTTCCCGGGGGCGAACGGCGCGACCCTGGCCAAGGCCGCCAATCCGCCCCCCAGCGACCCGGATCACCGGCACCAGGCGTGGATGCAGCGACAGAAGGACACCGTGCACCGCGTGCAGTACGGCAAGGCCGACATTCCCGCGTATTTCGCACTGACGAGCCAATACACGCTGTGCGACAACTACTACTCGGAGGTCACGGGGCCATCGACGCCGAAGCCGATCATCAACAATCCCGCACATCAGTACCGGCCGACGCCCGGACAGGCGTACAACCTGAGGTCACTGCCGCTCGCCCTCGAGAAAGCCGGGTTCACGTGGGGCAACTACGGGGGCTACGCTTTCGGCTACATCTCGGAGCTCGCCGGTCACAAGTCGAACTCGACGCGCGACGCCTTCAAGAAGGACGCCTCGAGCGGCAAGCTGCCAAATGTTTCCTGGGTGTACGGGGATGGCAAACCGGACCTGAGCGAGCATCCGACCCAGAACGTCACCCCGGGCTCGCACTGGACGGCGGATCAGGTGGCCGCCATCGTGGCGGGCGCTCTGTGGGGCAGCAGCGTCATCTTCATCACCTGGGACGATTGGGGCGGATGGTTCGACCACGTGGCGCCGCCGGTAAAGGAGCCGTGGCAACACACGATGCCGCAGCGGCCGGTGGACGCGTTCCCGGAATTCGACGGTCAGCCGTTTCGGTTCGGATCCCGGGTACCCTGTCTGGCGGTCTCCCCCTTTGCCAGGCCGGGGTACATCTCGCACCAGGAGAACTCAGACGTGAGTCTGCTGAAGTTCTGCGAGACGACCTTCGGCATCAAGCCCCTCAATCAGCGCGACGCCGCCTCGAACGGCATGAGCGATTGCTTCGACTTCGCGCAGCAGCCGCTCCCGCCACCGCGCCTGTAGATGGTGCTGCTCGCCGCCCTCGCGTTGCTGCTGCTCGCACCGCAGGAGGCCTGCGCGGAGAGCGGGTTGCTGCGCGATGTGGTGTTCACCGACTACACGCCGCTGTCCAGCAATCCGGAGCTCGCCAGGCGGGCGTTGACACCGCTGACCGCGGCGAGGCTTCCACGCCGGCTGGCGAGCTCCGGCAAGGCCTTCGCCGAGCAGCCGATCGACCTCTCCACGGAGAGGTTCGTCGTCTACGTGCCGGCATCGCCGCCGCCGCACGGCTACGCGCTGCTGGCGTTCGTGCCTCCCTGGCCGGAGGCGAGCCTGCCGCGCGGGTGGCCGTCGGCGCTCGACCGACAGGGCGTCATCTTCGTGAGTGCGGCCCGCTCCGGAAACGACGAGAGCGTCCTCGCCCGCCGCGAGCCATTGGCGCTGCTCGCCGCTTACAACATCATGCAGCGTTACCCGGTGGATCCGGAGCACGTCTATGTGGGGGGCTTCTCGGGCGGCGCGCGGGTGGCGATGCGTCTTGCGCTCGCTTATCCCGATCTGTTTCGCGGAGCGTTCCTGAATGCCGGGAGCGATCCGATCGGCAGCGCGGACATTCCCTTGCCTCCGAGGGACCTGTTCCAGCAGTTCCAGAGCTCGACACGCCTCGTCTATCTCACCGGGGACCGCGACGACCTTCATGTCGCCGACGATGCCGTGAGCGTGCAGTCCATGCGGCACTGGTGTGTCTTCAATCTCGAGAGCTTCACCACGCTCCTAGTCGGACATACCGTCGCCGACGCCACGGCCCTGTCACGGGCCCTGGACGCACTGCGCGGGAGAGCGGCGCCCGATGCGAACAAGCTGGCGCGCTGCAGGTCGGCGCTTGACATGGAGCTCACGAAGAGCTTCGAGCGCCTGGAAGCACTGATTGCTGGTGGCCGGAACCAGGATGCGGAGCAGCTGCTGCGCAAGCTCGATGAGCGCTTCGGCGGGCTGGCCGCGCCGCGCAGCATCGAGCTGTCTCAGAAATACTTCACCAGCTCCGCGCCCGAACCCGCACCGAGCCGCTGATCCGCGCGCCGAGCCGCTGATCCGCGCGCCGAGCGGGCCGTCGCCCGGCTTGTGTTGGCGCACCGTGGCGATCTCGCTAGACTACACAGCCAGGGGTCCGCGGCGCAGGCGGCGTGTCAAGTCTGTCCGGGACGAGCGATGGATATCGGTGCCATTGAGGTACGCAGCCTCGACCGCGAGACGGTACGGAGACTCTCGCAGCGATCGGACGCTCGCGGCTTCCTGCAGCTCACAGCCCATATCGCGCTGCTGTGCGCCACCGGGACGCTCGTCTGGGCGACGCGCGGCCACCTGTGGATCGTCCCGGCGCTCGTCCTGCACGGGGTGGTCCTGAGTTTCCTGTTCTGCGCGCTGCACGAGAGCATCCACCGCACCGCGTTCGCGAGTCGCTGGCCGAATGAGATCGTCGCCTGGGCTTGCGGCGTCGTGCTCATGCTGCCGCCGGAATACTTCCGGTGCTTCCACTACACGCATCACCGCTTCACTCAGGATCCGGCGCGCGATCCGGAGCTCGCACAGCCGGCCCCGTCGACTCTGGCCTCTTATCTATGGCGCGTCTCGGGCCTGCCGTACTGGCACGATCGACTGACCGTGACGCTGCGCCACGCGCTGACGGGGCGCGCGACTGAAGTGTACATACCGCCGGCCAAGGCTGCGCTCATCGTTCGCGAGGCGCGGATGCTGTGGGCCTGCTACCTCGGCATCCTCGCGGCCTCCTTTTACTTCCGGCGGGCCGATGCCCTGATCTACTGGGTGATCCCCGCACTGCTGGGGCAGCCATTCCTGCGGCTGTTTCTGATGGCGGAGCACATCGGCTGCGCCTTGAGCGACGACATGCTCGCCAACACGCGCACCACCTACACCAACGCCGCGGTTCTCCTGCTCGCCTGGCGTATGCCCTACCACGCCGAGCACCACTGCGTCCCGTCGGTGCCCTTTCATGCTCTCGGCAAGCTCAATGCGCTCGTCGGCCAGCGCGTGCAGGTGAGCGCGGCGGGCTATCTCGCTCTGCACCGGGATCTGCTGCGCCAATTCATCACGGCAGGGTCCCTGGCGCGGCGTGCCGGCCCCTGATGTCAGGTCGGGGGTGACGCGGCGCGCACGGGTGCGCGAGCTGCCGGCTCATCCCCGGGCATCGTAAAGGCGGAGGATAAGGCCGAAGCGAGTGCGAGGCCGGCCGCGATCCACAGCGTCATGCGCACCGTGCTGATCAGTGAGTCTGCGACGATCGAGTGGGCACGCTCGCGCTCCTCGCCCGAGAGGCCGGCCGGTATCGGCGGAATGACGAACCCACCGCGCGCGCTCTGCACGACTTCCCTGACCGGGATTGAGAGCGCGGGGTCCGTGAGGTGCTGGTCGAGAGAGCGATTGAAGGCGCCGAGCGCGACCGTGCCGAGCACCGCGACGAGCAGCAGGCTCCCCACCGATGCGACCGCATTGTTGACACCCGAGGCGACGCCGGTCCGCTGCGCCGGGACGGCGTTGAGCACGGTGGTGGTCAGAGGGGCCACCGTTATGGTCATACCGAGCGCGAGCACCGTCATCGGCAACAGGATGGCCGAGTAGGGGCCCCCGCCACCCCCAAGCAGCACAAGGCCGATCGCCGTGAGGGCCGGCCCCAGGATCAGCGGCCAGCGGGCCCCGAACCGGTCGACCAACCCGCCCGACCAGCGCGAGAGGACACCGAGAATGATCGTGAACGGCAGGTAGGCCGCGCCGGCTTCGGTCGCGGAATAGCCGCGAGCCTGGATGAGGAGAAAGGGGAAAAAGAAGAACGCGCCGCCCAGCGCGCCATAAAGGAGCAGTGTGAGGAGGTTGACGCCGCTGAAGATGCGCGAGCGGAACAAGTCGAGCGGCATCATGGGCGAGTGACTGCGCCACTCGGTGAGGAGAAAACCGCAGAGCAGCAGCCCTCCCGCGGTCAGCGAGGCGGTCACGGTGCCATGGCTCCACCCGCGATCGGAGGCCGCGATCAGTCCGTACACGAGGCCCCCGAGGCCCGCGAATGCGAGCAACGCTCCCCGCCAGTCGATGCCCGATGGCGCATTGGGATCGCGGCTCTCCGGCACCCGGCGCAGCGTGATCAACAAGGTAGGAACTGCGAGCAGCGGGTTGATGAGGAAGATCACGCGCCACGACCAGTGATCCACCAGCCAGCCGCCGAGAAGGGGCGCGGCACCCGAGGCGATCGCCGACGCGCCCGACCAGATTCCGATGGCAGCCCCGCGTTCCTTTTCGTCGTATACCGCCCCGATGAGGGCCAGCGCGCAGGGAATGAGCAGCGCCGCCCCGGCACCCTGGACGATGCGCGCGGCGATCAGCAGCGGAGCGCTCGGCGCGAGGCCGCAGCCGAGCGAAGCCGCGGCGAAGATGCTGACTCCGATCACGAAGATCCGCCGGCGCCCGAACCGATCGGCGGCGGCGCCGCCGATCAGCAGCAGCGCCGACATGCAGAGCGTGTACGCGTTGATGACCCACTGCATGGCGGCGAGCGTCGTGCGCAGGTCAGCCTCGATGCCTGGCAGCGCCACGTTGACCACCGACTCGTCGATGTACGCGAGCACCGATCCGAGCACCGCGACTCCCAGCACCCAGGATTTGCGCGAGGCGCATGCGGGCACGCTGACGCTCGATCGGATCGCCACCTCATCGCACGGCAATGCCTTGGGATTGCTCATTTACGCGCGTTGAAGCGGGTGGTCGATGGGTGGCGGCGCCGCGACCTCGCGGGTCCCCTACCGTTCCGCCGCACGCAGGATGACGGCGAGGCTCCGATCGACGTCCGCCTCGGTGGTTGCCCACGATGAAACGCTGATGCGCATCGCGGTCTCGCCGTGCCAGAGCGTGCCGCCGCACCAGCACGTGCCGTCGGCCTGGATGCGCGTAATCACCTCGCGCGTGTGCTCGGCGCTGCCGAAGGACACGAGGACCTGATTCAGCACGACGTCGTTCAATATGTGGTGGCCCTTGCGTGCCAGGCCATCGGCGAAGCGTTCGGCGAGCCGGCAGGTGCGCTCGATGAGCTCCGCAAGGCCTGCACGCCCTAAATGCCGCAGCGCAGCCCACACCTCGATACCGCGCGCGCGGCGCGAGAAGTCGGGCGTGTACTGATAGGGGATGCGCTCCTCACCCTGCGCGAGATAGGCAGCGCCGACGGACAGGGCAGCACGCAGCGAAGCGGCATCGCGCGTCAGCACCAGCCCGCTGTCATAGGGGACATTCAGCCACTTGTGAGCATCGGTCGCCAAGGAGTCGGCTTGTTCCACACCCCTGACGAGATGCGCGCGAGTCGGCGCAGCGGCGGCCCACAGTCCGAAGGCGCCATCGACATGCACCCAGGCACCGTGGCTCCGAACCCGCTCGCATATCTCGGCAACGGGATCGAAGGCCCCCGTGTTCACGTTGCCGGCCTGCACGCACACGATCGTGCGGTCCGCGACCGGCGGAAGCTCGGTAGCTCGCATGCGTCCCTGGGCATCGCAAGGCACGCGCAGCACGCGCTCCCGCCCGAGACCCGCCATCGACAGGGCCTTCTGCATGCTCGCGTGGACTTCTTCACCGACCACAACGGTGATCGGCGGTGCGCCGAACAGGCCCTGCGCCTCGACATCCCAACCGGCGCGTGCGAGGAGTGCGTGCCGCGCGGCCGCCAGCGCCGAGAAGTTGGCGGCCGTCGCACTGGTCACGAAACCGCCGCCGCTCTCCGCGGGCAGATGAAACAGATCCTTGAGCCAGCCCAGCGCGATCTTTTCCAGCCTGGCACCGATCGGTGAGCAGACGACGAGTCCGGCATTCTGATCCCACGCGGACGCGAGCCAGCTCGCCGCCACCGTCACCGGCAGGGAGCCGCCGGTGACGAATCCGAAATACCGGCGGCCGGCGGAAGCCACCGTCGCGGGCGAGCCGAATTCATCGAGCTCGGCCAGGACTTCCATCGGACTCGAGGTGCGTTCCGGCAGCGCACCGTCGAGTCGCTCCAGTGCGGCGAGCGCCTGGGGGGACGGCGTGACGGCCCGCGCGTCGAGAGCCGCGAGGTAGCGCTGGGCTCTTCTTGATGCGTCATCGAGAAGATCGCTCACGGCGGGATTGTATATCACGCCCAATCCGGCTCCTGGCCGGGTTTCCACTTGATGCTGCAGCCGACACTCGGTGTCTGTTCCCCCGGCAGCGGGCGCCCGCTCAGCAGCGCTTCGACTGCGACACGCAGATCGGAACCGGTCACCGGAATGCGGTTCCCCGGGCGGCTGCTGTCGAATTGCCCGCGATAGACTAACCGCCGCTCGCGATCGAACAGAAAGAAATCCGGCGTGCAGACCGCCTGATAGGCCTTCGCCACCTGCTGCGACTCGTCATGCAGGTAGGGGAAGGTAAAGCCCTTGGATTGCGCGATACGCCGCATGTCGACCGGCGCATCCTCGGGATAGCTCTCAGCGTCGTTCGAGCCGATCGCCACGATCGCGAGGCCGCGCGGAGCGAAATCGCGCGCGAAGGCCACGAAGCCATCGAGAATGTGCTTGACGAAGGGGCAGTGATTGCAGATGAAGGCGACAAGGAGTGCCGGGGATGAGGCGAACTCTTCCAGCGTGACGCTTCGGTCACTCACCGTATCGCGCAACGCGAATCGGGGAGCCGTCGTTCCAAGAGCCAGCATTCGAGACTGTCGCCGTGCCATGTTTGCATGATCACCCGTGCGGGCCGTGTTGTCGATTGGCGACTAAAACGGCGTGATCTCCACTTCGGAGAGAAAGTCCCTACACCTTTTGGGCGACCAGTGGAATTTTCATTGAAAGTTCACAATTCGTCACGAACTTCCGCCTAGGTCGCCACTCCAATCTGGACCACGCAAGGAGGAGGTGACTCATGATCGTTCGGAAAGACGGAATCCGAATTCCGGCTCGCGCAGCGATTGCAGTAGCTCTCGCAGCCGTGCTGGCTGCCTGCAGTGCGCACACCTCTACGTCGTCCACGACCAACGTGCCGTCCGCTGCCAACGTGGCCGACACGCCCGCGCGAGAGTCAGACCTGCCGGAGATCGTCGTCACCGCCCGTGCGCTTCACCCTGGCGAGCCGTCGGTCGAGCGTGCCGGAGCCTCGCAGGCTCCAGAACTCTCAATCCCTTCGTACATTGGGAAGAGCCCACTAGCCAGGGCTCGCAAGGCTCGCGCGCCGAGCAGCGCTTCGAATGAGAGCGGCTGAGCGCTTACGCTGAGGGCGGCCGCGCTCTGAATGGAATCGGCCGATAGCGCGCGGCCACACCGGCATTGTGCGTCAATGCTTGAAGGCAAGTGACCCGGCGGGCGGAACGCCGGCGGTGGCGTCGGCACCGAAGGGCCGAGCCGCAGAGCGCGTCTCAGCCACCCGGGCGTCGATCCCGTCCAGGCTCGACCACACGCTGTCGGGGGAGCGCATCATGTAATGCATCCCCACTTGCATGACCGTCGTGCCGTTGTTCTCGGCCACGAAATCCGCCTGCGGCAACGTGTGGGTGTACTCATCCAGCTCAGCGAGAGGCTTGGCGAAAGGATTGCTCGCTATGAGACGCGAAAGCAGTTCGTTCACTGCGGGGTAGCTCGTGGGAGCGTCGATCCTGTATTGCGTCGCCGCCCCCGGCCGAGAGGCGTTTATCAGTGCGATCGCAACCGGGACGTGAGCGATGGCAGAGGTCGGTATCTCCCGCAGACCCTGGATTTGCCGGCGATCGCCGTCCAGGGCGGCGCCGTGCTCGGCGATGAGCACCACGATCACATGCCGCCCCGAGGCCCGCACGTCATCCAGGAACCTGCCGACGTCGCTGCTCAGGTGCGCGAGGCGCGCGCCGTACGAGGAGTCGGGGTGGCCGCTGCCGATCACCCGATTGCCGTCATGCAGGCTGATGGTGTTGTAGTAAAGCGCCACACGCGGGGCGCGCAGCGCCTGGCGCTTGGCCCACCAACGCGACAGCACCGAATAGTCGCCGTACACGGGAGTGCCGTCGAACGCCTGCTGCCCCGCGGTCGCGCCGGTGTTGTCTTCAAGGGGCGCGGCGAGCCCGCCACGATCGCGCACGTCGCCGAAGAAGTTACCGAAGTGTCCGTCGTGGTTCATGAGCCAGTGAGGCTCGAAGCCGGCATTCTGCAGTCCGTCCATGACGAAACAACCGTCGCTGGCGGCATCGTAGAGCTTGTTCTCGGGCGTCTGGCCGCATGCGCCGCGCAGCAGGCGGATCGCCGCCGGACCGCTGTAGCTGGCGCCCGAATTGAAATTCGAAAGCACCACGTCGAACCGCCCAAAGAGAGCCTCCGGGGCGAGCTGTACGGTGCGCAGGTCGTCCCACGATAGCGAGCAGACGTGCAGAATCAGGATGTCAAACGGCGAGTCATCCGGCGCTGGGCGCGCGAAATGAACCCGGATGCTCCTCTGCTCCCCGTAGAACCGCGCCAGCCGCGCATCGAGTGCGGCCGGTGCGAGGTCGACGCTATCGTTCTGCTCGTTCGTCGCGACGGCCGCTGCCCGGTTCGGGGCCGCCACGGTCCACAGTTGCGCGTGTGGCGTGACCACGACCGCCAGAATGCCCACGAATACCAAGGTGCTCATGCGCAGCTTGCGACGCGCCAGTGAGTAGATCGCCAGCAGGAGCGCCAGTCCGAGCAGTAAGCTCCAGCTGATCAACCGCCCGGCGAGCTCGAGCAGATACGGCGTAGTGAAGGTGCGTAGCTTCTCGGCCTGCGCCAGCGCCTGCCCGATCGGCGGCAGCCAGGAGTCGTGATAGAGCAGCAGAATTCCGAGTGGCACCGCGATGAGGTTCTTGGCGAAGCGCTGCCGCCAGTTCTGGGGAGGCAGCGCGGTGAAGATCGCCAGCGCCAGATTCAGCCATGGGTTGAAATCCATGTAGCCGAGCGCGTAGAGCACCAGCTTGGCGAGAAAATAGGCGCTCCACCAACCCATGCATGCAGCCCCTTACCGAGCCCGCGCCAGCCGCGTGGGGCGAAACCACGAGCCGACTTCGTTGTAGACGCTCTGGAGCAGACGCACATAGCCGGTGGCCCCGAAGGAGAACACCTCCGCAAAGCTCGCCAGAGGCTTGTCGGGCGCCACACCGGTATCCCAGTCATCCCACGCCTCCGGCGATCCGAAGGTGCAGCGCACGTAAGCGCGCTGCTGCGCGATGGTGAGCTCGCCGAGCAGCAATCCGACCTGACCGTCACGCACCGCGGCGACCTCGACCGGGAAGACATGCTCGCCGTCGTCCGCGGGGAGGCTCACCTGCAGGCGAGCGCCCGGCTCGAGGGGCAGTGGCCCATCGACGTGCAGGCCGAGTCCACGCATCGCGAAGTCATCGGTCCGGCAGGCGAGGTGACTCCCGTCCGGCAGATGCAGCGTAGCCGGCATGCTCTTTTGCACGCGCGGCGCCCGGCGCACCTGGCGGGTCTCGGCCGCGACGCCCAACACGGCGCCGAGCAGCACGAGGTTGTACAGGGTCCAGATGAGGTTGAGGACCACCGTGTCGGCCTCGTAGGAATTCCAGTACAGCAGCCGCGGCAGCGCCAACAACGCGCCGCCTACATTGAGGACTACCAGGACCAGATAGGGCATGGAGATGCGCCAATCGAAGAAGTCCCGCTCGACCAGGCCACCCTTCGCGGTCACGTTGAATTTCCCGAGGCGTGGCGCGAGCAGCGCCACGCTGGTCGGGAGTGCGATGTACCACGACAGCACCGCCTCATAGGCCTCGTTCCAGAAGGAGTGGCGAAAGCGCCCCTGGATATGCGAATTGGCTAGACTCGATTGCACTATGTGGGGCAAGGAATAGATCGCGATGGTGGCCGCCGCTGCATTGATGATGTGAAATTGAAAATACAGATACGCGAGCGGTGCGGTGAGGAACACCAGGCGTGGGATGCCGGAGAAGAAATGCAGCATGGAGTTGCTGTAACAGAGCCGCTGCAACAGCGTCAGTCCGCGCCCCAGGAGCGGGTTGTCGAGCCGAAATATCTGCGCCATGCCGCGGGCCCAGCGGATGCGCTGACCGATGTGTCCCGAGAGGCTCTCGGTTGCCAGACCGCCGGCGAGCACGTGGCGCAGGTAGGCTGTGGTGTAGCCGCGCCGGTGCAGCTTGAGCGCCGTGTGAGCGTCCTCGGTCACCGTCTCGACGGCGATGCCGCCGATCTCTTCCAGGGGCCTGCGCCTGAGCACGGCGCACGAGCCGCAGAAGAAAGTGGCGTTCCACAGGTCGTTGCCGTCCTGAATCAAGCCGTAGAAGAGATTACCCTCGTTGGGTACGCGGCGGAACGTGCCTAGGTTTCTCTCGAAGGGATCCGGCGAGAAGAAATGATGCGGCGTCTGCAGCATGGCGCACTTCGGATCCCGCAGGAACCATCCCATGGCCGTCGTCAGGAACGTGCGCACCGGGATATGGTCGCAATCGAAGATCGCGACGAACTCGCCGCGCGTGATCTTGAGAGCGTGATTGAGATTGCCGGCCTTCGCGTGCGCGTTGTTGCTGCGGATCACGTACTCGGCGCCGCACTGCGCGGCGAACTCGCGGAACTGTGTGCGCCGGCCGTCATCGAGGATGTACACCTTGAGCTTGTCGGCCGGCCAGTCGAGGTTGAGCGCGGCGAGCACGGTTGGCTGCACCACCTCGAGCGATTCGTTGTAACTCGGCACGAAGATGTCTACCGTCGGCCACAGCGAGCGGTCCGCCGGCAGCGGCGCGGACTTGCGGCGCAGCGGCCGGGCGTTCTGGACGTAACCCAACACCATGATGATCCAGGTGTAGAGCTCGGCGGCCAGCAGGCCGGATCCGAAGAACGTCTCGAAACCTGAGTTGAGGTCCATCGTCTGTGTGACGCGCCACCAGATATAGCGCGATGAGGCGATGATCGAGAGCACGATCATGATGATTCCGGGACCGTAGCCGGGCAGCTGCCTGACGAGCAGTGTCAGCAGCCACATCGATCCCATCAGCACACATTGCTCCGCCGGGCTGAGCGGCGTCGATGCCGCGAGCGCGAAGAGCGCCACTGCGAGCGCGCCGACGGCCAGCCGCGTGGCGCGGTTGGCCCTGGCATACAGTTCACTCAAGGCCGCGGAGTAGCTCTCGATCCGCGCCGCAGTTCCATGGAGCAGCGGCGCGACGTGCGGCGTGACCGCATGATGGAGGAGGGCCCCGAGCGACGTCACAGCGCGGCGCCGCGCCTGGAGGTAGGCTTCCGGGCTCGACCAATATCCTCGCGGCGGATCGACGAGCGTCAGGTGCAGAACCCAGGAGCGGATGCTGCGCGGGTTGGAGACGTCCAATACCCTCGCCAGCCGGAGCAGCGGCGGCTTGACGAAGCGGTGCATCCACCGCGGCCACGGCTTGGCGAGGTCGGCCGGCAGCACGAGCAGGTGCCACAGCCAACGGCCGAATTCCTGCGCCCAGCCGACCTCGAGCGGCCGGCCGGGCGGCGTCAGCATCGGTATCCGCCGCAGGCGCAGAGTTTCGTTCGCATTGAGCATCGCGAACGCTGATTCTGCTGTGGGGACAAGAGCTTGCCCACCGGTAAACGTGCTGCATCTACCAGATTTCGGAATTAATTATTGTTAGCTCGGAGCAACGTGGCCAATATGTTCTAAACGCTGCACAAACAGTTGTTTGTGTCATTTCCAGGTCGCGGATTTTCATGTGGAGAACTAGGTCACATTCGCACGGCGCTACAGTTGCTCTCGCGCTGGTGATGTTGTTGGCGGGTCAGGCAGTGGCGGCGGCTGAGCCCGCTGCGCAGGCGGTGGCATCCCGCGCGTCCCATGAGATGCGCGTCACATTCGCCGACCTGGGTGCCGGTGCCGACTCCATCGCTCTGCAGGGCGTCTTGTCGACGGCGGGCCTCGATCTGGGCATCCGCAAGGACGAAGTCGTGGTGAGTGCCGTGCTGCATCTGCGCCTCACCTATTCCCCTTCGCTGGTGCAGGAGCTCTCGCATCTGCGGGTGACCGTCAACGGACAGACGGCCTCGGCGGTGACGCTCACCAGAGCCGACGCGGGCCACGAGGTCGAGCGGTCCGTCAGCCTCGACGCGCGCTACTTCAGTGACTACAACCATATCCAGCTCGATTTCATCGGCCACTACACGAGCGAGTGCGAGGATCCACACCACTCCTCCCTCTGGGCGCGGATCAGCCGCGACAGCGACCTGACACTGAGCCTGCGTCCGCTCGACCTGCGCGATGACCTCGCGCTGCTGCCGGCGCCGTTCTTCGATCAACACGACAATCGCCGACTGGAACTACCGATCGTCCTGCCCGCGAACGCCTCGCGGGACATCGTGCGCTCGGCGGGTCTTGCGGCCTCCTGGTTCGGTGTGCTCGCCGACTATCGCAGCGCGCGCTTTCCGGTGAGCTTCGATTCTCTGCCCACGCAACATGGGTTGGTGTTTGCCACCAACAGCGCGCGCCCTCGGCAGCTCAACCTGCCCGCGGTGCAGGCGCCGACGGTGAGCGTCGTCGATAACCCGGCGAAGCCTTCACTCAAACTCCTGGTCTTCCAGGGCAGGGATGAGGCACAGCTGCGCCAGGCCGTCGAAGGCGTGGTGCTCGGAAACGAGGTGCTCACGGGCAGCAGCGCGACGGTAGCGGAGGTGAGTTACCCGCGCCGCGCCGCCTACGATGCGCCGCGCTGGGTCCGCGCCGATCGCCCGGTCAGGCTCGGCGAGCTGATCGATGACCCCGGGCAGCTGCAGCGGCACGGGGTCGCTCCGCCGCCGATGGCAGTGAATGTGCGCTTGCCGCCGGATCTGTTCACCTGGAACAGGGCCGGCGTGCCGGTGGAGCTTAAGTATCGATACACGGCGCCGGCGGCGCAGGACAGTTCGGTTCTGACCGTGTCGGTCAACAATCAGCTGTTGCGCTCCTATCGGTTGCCGCCGGAATCCGAGAGCCAGAGCGGTGGCCGCTTCCTGGTGCCGCTTCTGCAAACTGACGGCTCGCGGGAGACCCAGGGCCTGCTCATACCGGCCTTCCAGCTCGCCAGCAACAATCAGATGCAATTCCAGTTCTCGATGGACGTGCGGCGCGAGCGCAACGCGACGTGCGCGGGGGGCTTCGTCGACAACACGCATGAAGCGATCGATCCGGACTCCACCGTCGACATTTCGAGTTTTCCCCACTACACCGCGCTGCCGAATCTCGCGTTGTTCGCCAACGCCGGCTTTCCTTTCACCCGCTATGCCGATCTCGGCGAGACTGCGATCGTTCTGCCCGATACGAAGAACCCGACGGCGCTCGAGCAGCTGTTCTTCGTCCTGGGGCGCCTCGGCAGACAAACCGGGGCGGCAGCGCTCGCTTACCGCTTGATGGACGCCAAAGAGGCGCTTACGGCGAAGGATGTCGACCTCCTCATCCTCAGCAGCGCGCAGTCGAACGAGCTCCTCGAGCACTGGGACAAGAAGGTCGCGCTGGTGCTGCGCAAGCTGGGACGCGATTACCGGGAGCTCAATCGGGCACCCAGTGTCATGACGGCGCAGGCCAGCAGCAACGACAACCGCGTCGCGCCTCACGTGCTGATCAACGCCGACGGCTCGCTGGCCGCACTGCTCAGCTTCCAATCCCCCGTGAGTCGTGGCCGGACCGTGGTCGCTCTCGCCGGCACGGACGCCGCCGCGGCGCAGTCTCTCGTCGGCGCGCTGGAGGATGAGAGCCAGGTGCCCTTGATTCGCGGCGAGCTCGCCGTGGTTCGCAATAACACCATACAAAGCTATCAGGGCGGAGACATCTACTACGTCGGCTCTCTGTCGTGGTGGCAGTGGCTGTGGTTCCATTTCTCGCGGCACGCGCTGCTGCTTACGGTCATCTCGCTGGCCGCCGCCGTGGCCGTAGCGCTGTTCCTCTACGGCTTGCTGCAGCGCCTAGTCGCCCAGCGTCTGAACAGCAGCAGCGGGGCCTGAGGAATGACCACGCTCGCGCGTCGTGGCGTGCTGTGCGCCGCCCTGTTGTGCGCGGCCGCAGCACAGGCGCACGAGGGGTGCGACGCCTGGCCCGAGTGGCAAGCGTTCAAGCGGCTCTACCTGAGTGACGACGGCCGGGTGATCGACGCCGCGACGGCCCAGGCGATTACCGTGTCCGAGGGACAAGCGTATGCGCTCACGTTCGCGCTGATCGCGAACGATGCGGCGAGCTTCGAGAAGATCCTGCGCTGGACGCGGGACAATCTGGCCGGCGGAAGCCTCGAGCGCACGCTGCCCGCGTGGAAATGGGGCCGCGCCGATGACGGCAAGTGGGGCGTGCTCGATCGCAATTCGGCCGCGGATGCGGATCTGTGGTTCACCTACGCGCTAGCCGAAGCGGGCGAGCTGTGGCACAACACCGCGCACGCACAGCTCGCGCATACCATGTCCGCGCTGATTCTGCGCGAAGAGGTCTCGCTGGTTCCGGGACTGGGCGCGACACTGTTGCCGGGTGCCAGGGGGTTCGTGACGCAGCAGACATGGCGGCTGAACGCCAGCTACGCGCCCATGGAAGTGCTGCGGGCGCTCGAGCGCCGCGGCGAGAAGCGACTGTGGGCTGCCGTGCTCGAGTCCTCGCGCCGGGTCATCGTAGGCTCGGCGCCGCGCGGCTACGCCGCCGACTGGGTTCTGTATCGCGAGGCGGCCGGATTCTCGGCCGATTCGGCCACGGGTGGCGTGGGAAGCTACAACGCGATCCGCGTGTATCTCTGGGCGGGCATGCTGGGGGAGGGCGATCCGCAGGCCGACTCGCTGGCGCGCCAGCTCAAGCCGATGGCAGTGGCGGCGGCACAGCACCCGCCGCCTGAGTCGATCGACACCAACACGCTCGAGACACGTGGTGAGGCCCCGGTGGGCTTCCTGGCGGCGCTCTTGCCGCTGCTCGTACGCTTCAAGTTCGCCGATGCGGTGCAAGCCTACCGCAAGCGCATCGACGCTGAGTCGCTCAAGAACAATCAGCACTACTACAGCGACGCGCTGACGTTGTTCGGAATCGGCTGGCTCGAGGGCCGCTTCCGCTTCGATCGGCACGGTGATCTGCGCGTCCGATGGAGCGGCCCGTGCCGCGCGGACTGATCGCATCGCTCGCGCTGTGCTGGTGCGCCGCCGCCTCGGCCGCAGCTCCCGTGTGGCCGCTGGCCAATCAGGAGCTCATACACAACTCCCGCTACTGGGAGGCTCACGGACGCGGTGACCTGGCGCAGGCAGCGCTCAGGAAACTGGTGGCGGCACGCCCCGACTTGCCCGAGGTCCTGCTGGAACTCGGTGAATTGGATCTTCGGCTCAATGACTTCGCAGACGCCGCGCAAGTCGAGAGCGAGCTCGCCCGGCGCTTCGCCGGATCCTCGGCAGCGCGGGAATTTGCGATCGAGTATCGCATCGCAACTCGGGATCGCGTGCAGCTCGCATCCATTCGACGTCTGGTCGAGCTCGGCCGCACGTCCGAGGCGCAGGCAGAGCTCAAACACCTGTTCCCGCAGGGCCCGCCTGACGCCGGGCTCGGCATCGATTACTACCTGCTGCTCGCGCGCATTCCCCACGGCCTGACCGCCGCCAACGCTGGCCTGCGAAGTCTCGCGCAGCGTCATCCCGGCGATCCGCGCTACCAGCTGGCCTTGGCGCAACTGATGGTGCGGCAGCGAGATTCGGCGCTCGCCGGGGTGAAGGTGCTCGAGCGGCTAGGGACTCGCGACGATGTGCGCAGCGGCGATGTTGACCGATTGCTCGCCTCCGGGCTGCTGCGCCTCGGGCCCGAGCGGGCGCCGGAGCGGGCCGTCAACACCTACCTCGCGCGCCATCCCGACGATGCGGAGATGGCCGCGCTGCGCAATGAACAGGTGCGCCTCGCCGAGGAGCGCGGACTGCTCTCACCCGAGGCCGTCTCGCGGGTGCTGCCGGCGCTGCACCGGCGTCTCTCGAAGGACTTGTCGGCGGGAGCGGATTCCGCCGAGGCCCGCGCGCAGGCGCGGCTCTGGCTGGATCGCAGCCGCGCCTCGCTCAGCGACGGTCACGAGCGGCGCGCCGCCACCGAATTGCGGGCCGCGCTCGCTTTTTACCGCCAGGACTACGAGTCGCAGATCGCGCTGGCGCGGGATCTCGAGAGGCAGGGACTTACCGCCGAGTCCGGTGAGCTGCTCGCGAGCGCGGTCCGCCTGGCGCCGCAATCCACCTGGTTGTTTGAGACTCGGGTGCGGTGGCTGATCGGGCACGGAGAGAGCACCGCTGCCACGGAGCTGTTGCGCGCCCGCAAGCTCGGGCCCAAATGGACTGCGCAGTCCCGCGACAAGTTGCTGGCCGCGGCGCTCGAGCAGCGCGCATCGGAGGAGGCGGGCCGGGGGCAGAATGACTCAGCCATTACCGATCTCGAGGCCGCGATGCGGCTCGCGCCACGCGATGCCTGGCTGCGCTACCGGCTGGCCGAGTATTACCGCGGCCAGGGCGCAGCGGAGCACGGCCGCACCCTGATGAGCGAGGGCGTCCGGAGTGCGCCCGACGCGCCGGAGATGAGGTACGCGCAGGCGCTTTACCTCTCGCACCTCGAGGACTATGCAGCGGCCTATGCGGCGATCGATGGCGTCGATCCGGCTCGCCGTACCGACGAGATGAGCAGCTTCCACGACCGAATGCGCGTCGCGCTGGCGCGCGCCGCCGCCACACGGCTGAAGAACGCGGGCGATGTGGCCGGCGCCCGGGCAGCTCTGCTCGAGGCCGAGCCGGTCGCTTCTCACGGCATCGATCGAGCGGCGCAGCTCGCGTACTCGTGGATCGAGCTCGGCTTCCCCGAGCATGGCATCGGCCTGGTCCAACCGTACGTGAGCGGAGCGGGGGCCAACGACCGCGCGGTCCTCCTTACCTGGGCGCGGGTCCTGAACTCCGCCGATGACACCGTGCGCTTGGGCGCGGCGCTCGCGCAGCTGCGCGCCCTGCCGCAACTCAGCGCGGCGGAGCGCGCGGACGTCGAGCGTCTGCAGCGAGCGCTCGACGTGCGCGAGATTCGCCAGCTTGAGCGGCAAGGGAGGTTCGCGGAAGCCGCACGACGACTGGACACGCTGCTGGCAGCCGATCCGCAGGACCGGGAGCTGCGGGTGAGCCGTGCGGAACTCTATCTGCGCGCCGGCGAAGCGCGCGCGGCGCGCGATCGCTATGCCGCGCTCGTCGCCGAAGATCCGGACGATCCGGACACTCGCCTGTCCTACGTGCGCGCCCTCACCGAGTCCGGCGATATCGCGCTCGCGCGGGCGCAACTCGAGGTTATCGAAGCGCGAATGCCCGCCGGCGACGAAGAGTTTCAGATCAGTCTTGCCCGCCGGCAGCTTGCGCTCGGTGCCGGGGCCAAGGCGCTCGCCACCCTGCAGTCTCTGCTTGCCGTGTCGCGTCCGCGCCCGGATGTGCTGATGCTGGCCGGGCGCGCCGAGCTGTACCTGCGGCATTTTGCGCGCGCGCGCGAGTATTTCGAGCAAGCGACCCTGTTCGCCACCGGCCCGGAGGCCCTGACGGCCCACCACGAGAGCCAGGACGTCGCGGACCGTCTGGCATCGAGCGGGACGGCTGGAGTGATGGCGCGGCACCAGCCAGGCACACCCGGCATGTCGCAGATAGCTCTAGTGACGCTTCCGAGCTCGTGGGTGTTCGCGCACAGCTACGAATCGCGCTACACGGCTCGCGCCGATGCGGTCACTCTCGATGCCGGCCGCGCGCGTGGGGCAGGGCAGTCGTTGCCGCTGATCGGCACGATCCAGGCTGCCGGCGCGGGCGCGGCGCAGCGATATAGCAACGGCGGGCAAGCGGGGTTGAGTGCGGCGGTGGGATATCAGACCGACTCGGTCGCCGTCGACATCGGCTCGACGCCCCTTGGATTCTTGCTGCCGAACATCGTCGGCGGCATCGAATGGACCCCCACCTGGCACTCCACGGACTGGACGCTCGGAGTGGCGCGTCGGGCGATGACCAGCAGCGAGCTCTCCTACGCAGGTCTCAGGGACCCGATCACCGGTACAAAGTGGGGAGGCGTCGTGCAAAGCGGGCCCTATGCCGGGTTCGGCATCTATCGCGAGAATTACGATGTGTCGGCTTTCGCGCGGGTCTCTGAGATCACCGGCACACGCGTGCTCAGCAACCAGTTTGCCGGTGCGCGGTTCAGTAGCAGCCGGAAACTATTCTCCTGGCCCGCGATGCGCGTCGACGCCGGCGTGACCGTGAACTACTGGAACTATCAGCACGACCTCTCCAACTACACCTTTGGCAGCGGCGGCTATTACAGCCCGCAGTCATACGTGAGCCTGGCGACGCCGATCGAGCTCGCCGGCCAACATGCCGGCTGGGTCTACAAGGTGCGGGCAGCCGTTTCCTACAGCGTGAGCCAGGTGCGCAGCAGCGCCTTCTATCCGAATGATGCCGCCCTGCAGGCAGCGGCAGCGCGCGCGCCCCTGCCGAGTGGCTACAGCTCGCCCTATTTCAGCGGGTACCACAGCACGGGCGTCGGCCTCTCCGCCTATGCTGCCGCCGAGCGTCACGTGACGAGCGGGTTGGTCGTGGGTGCGCTGTTCGATATCGATCGGACCGACTACTACCATCCGACGACGATCTCACTCTACCTGCGCCACAGCTTCGCACCCTCGGTCACCCGCACCGCCTCTCCACCGCGGCCCGTCCGCCCATACAACCCCTGACGAAGGCGTGTGCGCTGCAGTGGGCGCGAGCTCTCGAGTGGCGCGCTTGGATCAACGCGCTGATCAAGAACCCCACGCAGGGCACGGCTCTCGACTATCATGCACTTCATCGCGGCCTGCCACGGCGCTTTCTCAAAGCAAGCCGTAGCCAAGCGGGCGGAGTTCGTAACCCAGTGATCCCGATTCGCGACGACAACCCGTCCGAGCTCCGACCGGTCGTTACGGTGTCGATCATTGCCGCGGCCACGGTCGTATTCCTGTGGCAACTTTCTTTCGGCGCGGAGGGTGCAGAGCAGGTCGTGTATTCCTTCGGCCTGATTCCGGCGGTGCTGTTCGGCTCTCAACAGTTGCCGCCAGAACTCGGGACGATACCCCCGGTGCTGACCGTTGTTACGTCAATGTTTCTGCACGGCAGCTGGATGCACCTGATCGGCAACATGCTTTACCTTTGGATCTTCGGCGACAATGTCGAGGACGCGATGGGTCACGCCAGGTTCCTTATGTTCTATCTGCTGTGCGGAGTCGTAGCGGCGCTGTCCCAGGCGCTGCCAGAGCCGGGGTCAACGCTGCCGATGGTAGGAGCGAGCGGGGCAATCTCCGGAGTCCTGGGGGCCTATGTTCTCCTGTATCCCCGCGCTCGCGTTCTGGTCCTCATCCCGATCGGCTTCATTCTGCAGCTCGTGCGATGGCCAGCGAGTGTCGTCTTGCTTCTCTGGTTTGCATTGCAGTTTGTGAACACGCTGTTGGCTGCACCCAACGCGGGCGGCGTAGCGTTCCGCGCCCATGTCGGTGGCTTTATAGCCGGCATGATGCTCGTGGGACTGTTCAAGCGGCCCGGCTTCCCACTATTCAATTTTGCTCGGGGTGAGGAGTGACGCGACATCGCGGTGATCCGGGCCCAGCACGGGCCTCGCAGACCGCAGGCCATTCCCAAAGCAGAGCGGGCGCTGACGATGCGTCCACGCGCCGCAACACGGCGCCAAGCACCTTCCCGAACACAGGTTGTGCCCGCTGGGAGGGGTGCCCCTAGGCTTATGCCTCGTACGGCATTTAGGCAATATATGCATTTTAAGTCATGTATTGCATTTATGCCGTTAAGGGCATATACTGCGCGGCATGAAACCCTTATGGCTCCAGACTCCAGCTCAGCTGTCGAGCCACCTGCGTTCGTTACGCAAGGCGCGCGGGCTAACCCAGACCGCCCTCGGTGAGCTCATGGGTCTTGACCAGACCCGGGTCGCGAAGATCGAGCGTGACCCCAGGCGCGTCTCCGTCGGACAACTGCTGCAGCTGCTCACCGTATTACGCGTGCGCGTGCTGCTTGAGCCCATCAACGACAAGCCGCAATCCCCGGTACGCAAGCACCCGGACTGGTAGCGATTAGTGGCCTCGTTGATCGTGTGGATGAACGGTGAGCGGGTAGGGGAGTGGGGGACGCTGCGGGGCGGGCGTACGCCTTACTTTCGCTACGAAGCCTCGTGGGCCGACTCCCCACATGGGCGGGCACTCTCGCTGTCGTTGCCGGTGACGGCGGATCGCGAGGTGCGCGGCGCCGCGGTCGAGCATTACTTCGACAACCTGTTGCCAGACAGCGCCGAGATCCGCAGCCGTATCCGTACGCGCTTCAAGACGCGCTCCTCCGAAGCGTTTGACCTGCTCACGGCGATCGGACGTGACTGCGTCGGTGCGGTACAGCTCCTCCCACCGAACGATGAGCCCCTGGGCTGGAATCGCATCGACGCCCTGCCCCTGACCGAGGATCAGGTCGAGCAGACGCTGCGCCAGGTGACCGTTGCCACGCCCCTGACCCACGAGGAGCAGGACGACTTTCGCATATCGCTCGCCGGCGCCCAGGAAAAGACGGCCCTTCTTCAGATCGCGGGGAGGTGGTTTCGACCGCGGCACGCCACACCGACCACCCACATCTTGAAGCTCCCACTCGGGATCATCGGCGGCTTCCGCGGCGACTTCTCGGATTCGGTCGAGAACGAATGGCTGTGCACGCAACTGTTGCGCGAGCTCGAGCTCCCGGTAGCGGATGCGGCCATCGCACGCTTCGGCGAGCAGCGTACCCTCGTCGTGAGTCGCTTCGACCGGCGCTGGATCGGGGTGGACGCCGCGGAGGTGCAACGAAAGCGCTTCAAGCCGTCCAAGGGCACCTGGATCGCCCGCTTGCCACAGGAAGACCTCTGCCAGGCGATGGGACTGCCGCATACGCTGCGCTACGAGGCGGACGGCGGACCGTCGATCTCGGACGCGCTAGGGCTTCTCGCCAATAGTGAGCATCGCGCGAGGGACCAGACGAACTTCGTGCTCGCGCAACTTGCATTCTGGCTCCTCGCCGCCACCGACGGACACGGCAAGAATTTCTCGCTCCATCACCGCACCGGGGGCACCTACGACCTGACGCCGCTCTATGACGTGCTATCCGCGTGGCCGATCATCGGACACGGAAAAAATCAGCTCGCCCTTGAGAAAGCAAAGCTCACCATGTCGCTGCGCGGCCGGCGAGCCCACTACCGGCTGAAGGAGATCACCGCCCGCCACTGGCAGGAGCTGGCCGAACGAGCCGGAGTTCCCGGCCTCTGGAAACGCATACAGTCGTTCGTCGAATCCGCGCCCGCTGCTCTCGAGCGCGTCGAAAAGCAGCTGCCTCGCGCCTTCCCCGAACGCGTCTACACCACCCTCCACGACGGCGTCCGGGCTCAGGTACAGCGCTTTGCCCAGACCGTTCACGATGCTTCCTCTACTTAGTGGCCCGCAGCGACGTCCATCCGGACCGCTATTCGCACCTGTTGCCCGTTCCGGAGCGGCGCGAAGCCTGGTGCTAGAGCGCGGCGCGGGAAACCGGCGAGCGCCGCAGCAACCGGGTCGGCCAAATGCGCAATACCGCATCAGAAGATCACCTGATTGGGCGAAACAGATTGTCGATAGGCTGCGTGAACTCACGCTCGTAATGGCGCTCGCAGCGCTTGCGCGCACAGCAGGGAGTGGCTCACGGCACTGCCTGGACGCGCAACGACTTCCGGGTACGTGTCTGTTCACGCTTATTAAAGCCCTGCAAGCGGGGAAAGGGGCCCCGCAGAGCACGGGGCCCTTTTTTCTTGGTGGTGATGGTTGTGACCCCTTTAGATCCTTCCGCCGGGCCTTGCCCGCGGGAGCATGCACGCGCATGCTTACGGACGCCTGTCCACTCGAAGATCGTGGGTGGACTGTCCGATAACATCAACGAGTAACGGGGGGAGCAGCATGAGAAGGTTACTTGTACCTTCAATCCTTGCAATCGTATCAGCGACCGGTGGCGCAGCAATCGCCACGGCGGCCGCTCCTGACCCAGTGATCGGCACTTGGCAGCTCAACCTCTCAAAGTCCACGTTCAAGCCTGGCCCGGCGTTCAAGAGCCAGGTGAGAACGTACTCGCAGTCCGGGCAGAGCATCGCGGTCGTCATAAAGACGGTGCGTGCCGACGGAAAAGAAACGACGACCCAGACCACCTATCACTTAGACGGTAAGGATTACCCGGTCACGGGCAGCCCCGATGCCGATAGCGACGCGGTGACGCAGGTCGACAGCAACACGGCCAAGTTCACACTGAAGAAGGCGGGCAAGGTGGTTCAAACCGGGAGCCGTACGGTCTCCAAAGACGGCAAGACGCTGACTGTGAAATCCAAGGGGACGTCAGCGAACGGTGAGGAGTTCGACGACGTCTTGGTGTTCGACAAGCAGTGAGCTAAGGTCGGAGCGACCGATCATCGGTTCGGGATCGGTCGCTCCTGCTCCGGCTAACTGTTTGGATACCGCTCTGTCGATGGGGTAGGGAAACAGAGTTCCTATTGGACTTTCACCCATACCAGCCTCGATGAACTGAATCGTCCATCGCGCGGGTTCTTCGCGGGCATCGACCGGATGTGCAGGGTATTACCCTCAATCTTGAACTGGCGAACCTGAGTCGTGCCGGTCCATGCCTGATTCCACGAGACATCAACGTGGTGGCTCACTTGATCCCCATCGATCGTATTGGTGCCTGCGTAGGCGAGCACGCCGCTGAATAGTTCGATCTTCTCCGCGTCGGTCGGGACGTCCCCCGCCGGCGGTTTGCGGTTCTCGCTGACGATGATGGCGTACATACGGCAATCCGTTCCGTAGCTCAGGTAGCCGGTGGGATGTGCGCCCAATGACTGCACCTTCTGGCCGGTGTCCAGATATTCAGTCGTAAGGGACTGAAGTTTCCATGTCCCAATCTGCGGACCTGTGCAAGCAGCGTGTTCTTGGGCGGCGGCACTCATGGTCCAGAGCAACAGCAGCGCACCTGCCCCGATGGATATTCGTTCCATTTTGAACAGTCCCTCTGGCGCTGGGTCTCGCGCCTCAGTTTGAGCCACCGACCCACAGTGTGCTAATCAGAGGTGATGTAATAAGCACTTGATCTTATTGGCGCTCCCTACGGGATTCGAACCTGTGTTACAGCCTTGAGAGGCCTAAACTCGCTTCCAAGGTCGTCCCGGTAAGTTTCAGGGCCGCTCTCTGTGCAAGGGCCTTGTACGCGGGTATAACATACGTTATAACTGCTACCCTGTGAGCCGTCACCTGGAGGAAGTGCCATGGCTGCACCCGTCAAAGTTCGCAAGGTAGGAAATTCTCTGGGAGTCATTCTCACCAAGGACGTCGTCGAGTCGCTCGGCGTGGCGGAAGGGGATGAACTGTTCGCCGTCAGAACGCCGGACGGGATTCGTCTTACCCCCTACGATCCAGACTTCGCCAAGGCGATCGAGTCCACGCGCGACTACATGCGCCGCCATCGCAATGCGATGCATGAGCTTGCCAAGCGGTGAAGCACCCGACGTGGCTCGCGACGGCCGTCGTTACGGCCATCCACGACGAGGCGATTTATGCATTCGGCGGTCTCGCCGGGATTCGCGACTTTGGCCTGCTCGAGAGCGCACTTGACCGACCGCGCAATCGGCTCGCATATGAACCCAAGAGTACGCTGTTTGAACTGGCTGCAACGCTTTGCGTCGGCCTCGCTAAGAATCATCCGTTCATAGACGGCAATAAGCGCACTGCGCTGCTTGCGACGCGCGCGTTCCTCTTCCTGAACGGGTATGTACTCGAGCCCACGGAAGAAGACGAAGTGCTCACCATGGTTGCGGTTGCCGACAGTTCACTGAGCGAGCACCAACTTGCGGACTGGCTGCGCAGGAACTGCACCCGCGCCACCAAATGACCGCGCGTCGACGTACGCGACTGATCCGTAACTCACCGCTTACTGAGGCGGAGCCGGTAGCGCGTGAGCGAATCAGCCGTGATGTCCCTCGAGCCCAGTGAGGGAGATTGGGGACCTAGCGTGGCGCGCTACTTGCTCGCCTCGCGCACGGAACTCTCGTCATCGAACATCAGCCATTCGATAACCGAGAGCGGCAGGGTTCCGTAGCTGATCAGCTCATCGTGAAATGCGCCGAGGCGGAAGTTTGTTCCTTCCCTATCCCGATAGCGCCCCAGCAGCCTCATGATCTGCCACTTGCCCGTGATGTACGAGATCTTCTGCGAGGGACTGGACGCCGCACCCGCCGCCTCGCCCTCGGCCGCTTCGCGGTCGAGGCCACCGGCTTCCATGAAGTACTTCACTGCCTGCTCGAAGCTCCA
>JACXTT010003024.1_pt1 | contig 26310 bp, 25 predicted proteins | sample 9270951 | NCBI WGS metagenome assembly JACXTT01 (sample SAMN15532306, study PRJNA645909) | rock metagenome | isolation source: weathered quartz diorite | place: Puerto Rico | collected 2017-06-21
CACTTTCCCTCACAATCGAGTTGCCAGCGTCGCTACGCTCCGATGGTGTTCGGGATCATCCCGGAATGCTGTTCGGATTCCCTTCGGAATGAGCGTTCAGCTTCGCCGGAATCCCCAGACAGGCTCAGGCTCTGCTCAGCACGCCGGATATCGCGACGGTAAAGGGGCTGCGCGATCGCGCAATCCTAGCCGTCCTCCTCGGCTGCGGCCTCCGGCGATCAGAGGTGGCGGCGCTCATGTTGACACACATCCAACAGCGCGATGGTCGTTGGTGCATCGTAGACCTTGTCGGGAAGCACGGCCGCGTGCGCACCGTGCCGATGCCGACCTGGGTGAAGGTGGCAATCGACGCCTGGGCTTCGGCCGCGGGTCTGGCAGACGGCCACGTATTCCGCCCTGTAAAATCGAGGCGACAAAGTACAGGGCGAGGCGATGTCCGAAAAGGTCGTGTGGCAGATGCTCCAGCAGTATGCGATCGATGCTGGCGTCCCCGGTATCGCGCCGCATGACTGTCGAAGGTCGTGCGCGAAGCTGTGCCGGGCGGCGGGCGGCGAACTGGAACAGATCCAACTGTTGCTCGGGCACGCGTCCGTGCAAACGACAGAGCGATACCTAGGCACGAAGCAGGACTTGGTGAACGCCCCCAACGACGCGATCAAGTTGAGAGTAGCGGTCTAAGGAGTTTCGTCGATGTTTCTTCAAGGCTCCTGCTTAGACCTTCGTTCTCAATTCCTCTTCATATATCTCGTAATTGCCCAAGTGCGCTCGCATTAAGCTCTTCCACAGTTTGCCGTGATTTGGAACGCTGACGTGCAGAAGCTCGTGAACAATCACGTAGTCTTGCAATTCGCTGGACTTCGATAGCAGCGACTCATCAAACGTGAGTCTTCCGGCCGTCGAACAACTCGCCCATTTCCTCCGCATTTTGCGGATCGTGACTGCCCGGACGCCGACCTCCAGCCGCGCTGCCCAGTCGCGAATTCGCTGAGCGAGCTTCTCTCGCGCATCGTCACGTTTTGCCTTGTTCACGCAGTGCTCCTCAGCAGCTTGTCGAGCAGCTTTTCGACGACCGCTGCCACTTCGTCCAGGTCATCCTTTTCGGCATACACCGCGAACGTCACCGCCTTTCGCACTTCTCGAAGCGCGGCTTCGCTCTCCCGCCAGTTCGGATAATCGACAAAGGCCTTGGCGACCTTCGCACTAACACCCTCGGCGTCGCCGACTCCCGCCTCCTGAATCGTCGTAAACACGAAATATCGTAGCGAGTCGTACCCCTTTTCCGCCTGCTGGCGCTTTCGCTGCTCGTTTCGCTGAATCTCGGCGAACAGCTCGTCGAGCGCTGCTTGAGTGGAGGTCTGCCGGTCCTCGTAGCCCTCCTGAATAGCTTTGGCCCGATCCGCCATGGCGATCAGGAACGGGTCGCCCGATTCCTCTTCCGCGGTCTTCTCGATGCTTTTAATGAGATTGATAACCTTCGTGTCATCACCGCCATGTTTTTGCTTGATGAGATCGATGGTCTCCTCGTTGATCGCGACGAGAGCGCATTTCTTGCAGTTCTTGAACTTAGGCCGAAATGGGCGATCTGAAAACAGGCGAAGAGCAGGCCGGTTATAAAAAAGGAAAGGTGATGATCGGCGAGAAAAAGCCAGGTTCCTGATCCGCGCCTGATTTCACAGTCAACTTTCCCGCTAACTTCAAGTACTGCAACAAAAGTCCTCTGTTAGTTCTCTGTTTTTCAGCAGCCGCGTGACTCGGCGGCTGGCATATGCGCTGAAATCGACATGGATCGTCTATTGTGACAGAGAATCGGAAAGGAAGCATATCCTATATCGGGACCCCTGGAAGTCTGGGTGTCTTGACGGATTCGAGCGTTCCGCGCGTTTTCAAAGTCGCGGAACTGCTCGTCGCCTACGACGGATTGCATATTGCTGTCGCCGGCCCGATACGCCCTTAGCAGCGCGAATGACGCAGCATTGGCCACGAGCGCCGCGACACCGACCGCGGCCATCGTCACGGCATTCGGCATGGTTCCGTAAACCACGTGCCAGATGGACGTGGCGAGCACCCAAACGCCGAATGCGCCCATCGTCACGCCTTTCGCAAGCGCCGCGCTTGCTCTGTATCGGAGCGCCATGCCGACCACGAATAAACTAATCCCGTAATTGGCGGTGTCCGCCAAGAAGTCGAGTGCGTCCGCCTGCAAAGAAGCCGAACCAGCCGCTAGACCGGCAATGATTTCAATGAGGAACATGGCAGCGTTGATGCCAAGCGCAGACCACAGAACGCGGCGATAACGCCGATCACGCAGGCGACTCTCAGGCGTGTTATGGCAGCAGTTCGTGCTCATTCCGTGCTGTCTACCATCATCAGGGCTATAGTGGCTATAGGGTCAAGCGTGAATGCAAAAGGGCGACTGAGTATCGGAGATTTGGCGAAGGCCACATGAAATACTCGTTGCAAGAGATGCAGCCGCCCCATACAAGAGTGGCGAGCATCAGCAAAGAAAGCAGCGAATTGGCGAAGGCTCTGCGCACGACTCTTACCCAAGAATACCAACTTCGGCAACGACTGTCCGAACCGCTCCCGGACAAGGCTTATTCTGGGAGCATTCATGAAAATCATGACACTTGGTTGGGGAGGCGTGCTAATCTTCACGCTCTCGATCGCGGGGCAGACCGTCACCGATCCCATCCAAGAAGCGAACCCAGCCAGGCCGACGGTTTCAACACCGGCCACGCTAACGCCTGTCGGTTATCTCCAATTTGAAACCGGCACACTGGGTGCAACCACGTCCCCCGAATTCAGTACGCGCGTTGGCATCAATCAGGTCACCAAGTTGACCGTCCTGCCCCGGCTCGAATTCTTGATTCAAACCGAGCCGTACGTTCACAGCCGACTGGGCCAAGATAAGGAGATTCATCCCGGCGAAGTTTTCGTGGGCGCGCAGGCTGTCGTCGTGCCGGGAGAGGGCGCACGGCCGACGATCGCCGTCAGCTACATTCGCCGGTTGTACGAAAGTCCGGCCCCTGAACTAGACCTCGGGACGTTTCGGGCAAGCGGCACCATCCTAGTGAGCCAAAACGTCGCGGGTTTTCATTACGACGCGAATGCGATCGTGACCGAGCAAACCGAAGGCGGCATACGGCGGGCGCAGCTCGGTCAAACACTCTCCATCTCTCACCCGCTCAAGAAATTCACAATCTCCGGCGAGCTCTGGCACTTCACGCAGCCGTTTCTCCGGGCCAATGCTGTCGGTAATCTCTGGTCGATAGCCTACCCACTACGGCCGAATCTGGTGATCGATGGCGGGTTCAATCATGGGCTCACCGCGACTTCAACGCACTGGGAGGGATTCGTGGGCTTCACCTACTTGCTTCCACATCGCCTCTGGCCAAAGTAACGGCGTGTCGGCAGTGACTGTCGCTAAGGAGCAATATCGGAAGGTATCCGACGCGGCCTCCTGGCACGACCTTCCGGCGTCAAGGCGGTATCGGATGACCTGCCACATGTCAGTAACGCGCCTTATACGTCCGGATGACCTCCTTCCGAGTAGGCTGTAGCCCGCTTATCGCATCCATCGGGATAGGCGGACTCGCGGAAGTGGGAACGAATTCCACGGCTCCACTATTGGCGAAGCGATCTGAAGCCCGCGCGAATCTCTTCTGAAAGAAGTTGGGGCTGTTCCCACGCCGCGAAGTGGCCGCCCTTGTCGAGCTTGTTGTAATGGATGAGTTTGGGATATGCCCGCTCCGCCCAGCTCCGCGGGGCTGGATAGAGTTCGTCAGGGAAGACGCTCACGGCAACCGGGATGGAGACGCCTTTGGCATTGAAAAACCCGAGTTTGCCCCAATTCTCCCAATAGAGGCGGGCGCCAGAAAGCGCCGTGTTCGTCAACCAGGTGATCGTGATGTTGTCGAGGATGTCGTCGCGCGTAAGGCCCTCGGACTGTCCGTCAAAGACGCGGGTGATGAGCTCATAGCTGCGCGCGTCGTGATCGAGGAAATAAGCCGCCAGGCCGACGGGTGAGTCCGCGATTCCGTATAATGTCTGCGGCCGCAGCCCCATCTGGAACCCGTAGGCGATTCCCTTCTGATAGACGAACTGCAAACGTTCGTAAGCGACCTTCTCATCGTCTGAGAGACCCGATGGCGCGGGCGCCCCGGAAAAGGCCGCCCCGTCAATGTCGGCTGGAAAGATGCCGGGCATGTTGGTGTGAATGCCGAGCAACTCCGGAGCTGCCTGAATGCCCATTAGATCGGTGATGACAGCACCCCAATCGCCGCCTTGCGCCACAAATTGCGTGTATCCAATGCGCTTCATCAGTACGACCCAGGCACGCGCGATGTGTGGAACATCCCACCCGGTGGTGGTCGGTTTGCCTGAGTATCCGTAGCCCGGTATTGACGGGATCACCAGGTGGAACGCATCGGATGCATTTCCGCCGTGTGCGGTGGGATTGGTCAGCGGATCGATAATCTTCATCTGCTCGATGATCGATCCGGGCCATCCGTGCGTAACGATGAGCGGTAACGCATTTTCATGCTTCGAACGAACATGAATAAAATGAATGTCCAGCCCATCGATCTCGGTGATGAAATTCGGCAGGGCTTTCAGCTTCGCCTCGACCTTGCGCCAATCGTAATCTGTGCCCCAATAGCGGGCGAGGTTCTGAATCGTCGCGAGATTTACGCCCTGCGACGCATCCGCGACCGTTTCCCGTTCCGGCCACTTTGTCGCGTTGATGCGCGTGCGCAATTCGGTAAGTTCCGCTTGCGAAACATTCACATGAAACGGACGAATAGCGGTCTTATCGCTGCTCGTCTGTTGAGCAACTGCAGGTGTCATTTCCAATCTCCCTTTGATTGAATTCGTAAGTTGGAGTGGGGGCCGAAACAAATCGGCAGAACACCAAGTCCGAGGATGGACTTCCGCTCTATGCGCGTAATTATCTCGCACTTCCTTGCACGTTGATTGTGCCGGGTGCATAGAAAGAGAGTTTTAATACGGTTTAGCATGCGGACGGCAGACTCGAAAGGACCACCGACCTACTTGGATCGCAAGTAAACCTGGCCCTGGGCCGCCAGCGGCTCCCGAACGCTCCAAGTCAGCCACTCCTCATCTCCGACCACATCTGTGCCACGGATCTTCCGAGCCCGAGCGCGGGCCCGCCTGGCTTCTCGCTTCAACTTCATTTTGTCGAGCACTACTGCGTCGCTCTCCAACAAATCCGCTACGAGCGCATGCTCGGGTCCATATGTTTTCTCAGCCGACGCCAAAGCGCGTTCCAGGGACACCTTCGCATCCTGGGGTTTCCCCAGCATGTATTGGAGCGACGCCAGGCTGGCCCAACCCCGAATCAGCATGGGATGATCCGGAGCGACCATCTTCTCTAACCGGCACAGACCCGCCAGCTCATCGCTGAGGGCATCGGCATACCGACCCGTGCGCATCTCGACAGCTGCCAGATTGTGCAGCACCGTGGGCAGGAGATCTCCCGGCTCGGGCAGTTGCATCACAATCCGCCGCGCCTCCCGCAGCTCCGCCTCTGCGGCCGATAGTTTCCCCAGCTTCAAGTGCAGAGCGCTCCAGGCATTCAGCAATTCCGCCCGCGATACGCCGTCAGTGAGTTGGTTAGCCGTCTTCTGAGCCTCCTGTAAGACAGCCTCCATTTCGCGATACGCCCCGGCTTCCATATGCGCCGTCGCCAATGTGACCCGCAGATGTAACAGATCCTTGGCCGATGCTCCCGCCCGGATATTTGCATCCAGCGCCTGCGCGAAGTCAGCGGCGGCCTCCTCCGGACTTCCCTTATCCAGTGCATGATTTCCGGCCGCGATCCAATTCGTTTGTTGAGCCAACAGGCTGCCTGCGAAAACGACCAGCGTGATTCTTGAGATCATGCACAACCATACGTTGGTTGTGCGCCGCCGATAGGCGCCGTTGAATGCCTTCAATCAGTTACGCACTGTGGCACGATTTGGCGTGGGTTGGCGCGGCACAAAAAAACTTGGGAACAATCACCGCGAAAACTCGTCTTAGTCTTTTTACGGTCTAAGAGGCCCCTGTTGAGCCGAAACCTTTCCACCGAACGGCAGTTACTCTATGTTTACGGTCTAATCATCGATGGCTACCACCACTGCTCCTCCCGGTCCCGAAGATCGCCTGGATTCCTGGAAAGAGATTGCCGCCTATTTGAAGCGCGGAGTGCGCACCGTCCAGCGCTGGGAACGCACCAGCGGCTTGCCGGTTCATCGGCTGGAACTGGATCGGCAGGGCTCGGTCTTCGCCTATAAGCCGGAACTCGATGCTTGGTGGGCCAGCCGTCGTCAGGTCGTCACGAGGCTCGACGGAGAAGCAGTCAACGGTTCGGCCCGACCCGTGAGATCCCGCTGGCCTGTCTGGACCGCCATCAGCGTGGTGTTCATCGTCGGTGGCGGGATTAGTGTTACACGCTGGAGCAGTTCCAGCCGCTCTGAAATCGCGGTGCTGGATCCCGTCCCGCTGACTTCCGACTTGGGCTCCGAAATCGAGCCGACCTTTTCGCCGGATGGAAACCAGGTCGCTTACGCCTGGGACGGCCCGGCGCAGAACAAGTGGGATATTTATGTGAAGATGATCGGCTCGGATTCGCCTCTCCGGCTGACCAAAGCCCCAGAACCGAGCGGCCTTCCGTCCTGGTCTCCTGATGGCCGCCTCATCGCGTTCCGCCGATTCCTTCCTCAGCAGCGAAAATCCCAGATTCTGGTGATCCCGCCGATCGGCGGTCCGGAAAAAATCATATCGGAGGATCCGCGCATTGATGGCCCGCTGGCTTGGTCGCCGGACAACCGCTGGATCGTTACGTCATCTAGCGAAGAACAGCGGGGACCCATGGGGCTGGTCGCCATCGAGGTAAGCACCGGAGAGCTGCGCCGCTTGACCAAGCCGGGCCAAGAGAACTGGGGAGACGTTGACCCCGCCGTGGCGCCCGACGGCGCGAGCGTGATATTTGCACGTGATCTGGGCAGCACTTCGGAACTCTACCGGCTGAAACTCAAGCCCGATTTTCAACCGGATGGAGAGCCGGAGGAGCTTACTGCACATCACCGCTGGACCGGAATGCCAGCGTTCACGCCGACTGGAAGGGCCGTTGTATATTCGTCCGGGATCAAGGACGACGTCGCCAGCCTCTGGCTACTGCCGCTCGTTCCCACAGTCGGGCAGTCAAGGTTACTCCTTCGCTCGACCAGCTCGTCCTATCAACCGGCATTGTCACGCCTTCGCAACCGACTGGCTTTTTCCGTTGGCAGAATCTTTCGCGTGGATACCTGGAGACTCGACCTCACGTCTGACTTCAAGCCAACGAGCCCACCCGTGCGCCTGATCTCCTCGACTCACACCGATTACAACGCGCAGTACTCACCCGACGGCAAACGCATTGTGTTCCACTCCACGCGATCGGGCGCGTCCGAGATCTGGGTCTCGGACGCGGATGGCTCGAATGCTGTCCGTCTCACCAACTTCAACGCGCCCATCACGGGCAGCCCCCGCTGGTCACCGGACGGCCAATGGATCGTTTTCGATTCCAACAAAGAAGGCCAGTTCGAGGTGTATCGCATGCGCGCCAAAAGTGGAACCCCAGAGCGCCTCACACACGACCCTGCTACCGACGGCGTTCCGAGTTACTCGCGCGATGGCCGGTTCATCTACTTTATGTCGAGCCGCAGCGGCAGCTACCAGGTGTGGAAGATGGAAGCCGACGGTCGCCAGCCCCGTCAGATCACGCGGCATGGCGGTTATCTTGCGTTCGAGTCTTATGACCGCCGTTGGATCTTCTATTCCCGCGCGGATGGCGACAGCCCCCTTTACCGCGTGCCCGTCGACGGCGGTGAGGAGACGCAAGTGCTGCCCAGAGTGAACGAATTCGGCTTCTGCGTCACGCCCAAAGGCGTGCTCTTCTCGGGAGGTGAACGCTCCCCCGGCATTGAATTTCTGAATTTCGATACGGGAAAAATCTCCCCATTCTTCCAACCGGAAAGGCAAATGACGGTTGGTCTGAGTCTTTCGCCCGATGAGCGCCACCTATTGTTCCCCCAGCGAGAGTCGTCGGGAAGCGACCTGATGCTGGTAGAAAACTTTCGGGAAAACCCGTAATCGTAATTAAGTTGTTCGGCAGCGGTCAGCGTAAAACCATTCACGCTGCTCGCCGCAGCACAAGGGAGGCGACCTGAGCCGACCACTTGTCCCGGATACCAGGCCAAGCCTATTCCGCTTCTGGGGTGCTCCGGAAAAAGACAAGCCGGCCATATCCCTGCCGATCTGCGCGATGTGATTCGCGAAATCCTCGATTGGCTGGACAAGTACCTCGGGCCGGTGAAGGCGGCGGGCTGAGCGGATTGTTTCGCAGCCTGCGAGGCAACGCGCCCCTGAACACCGAACTGGGTCCCGCGCGCAATCCACTCGCGGCCATCTCGCGTTCTCCTCCAGGCACCGACACCCGCATCACGGAGCTGGAATTTCGTGGGCTCACCTCCAGCCAACTGGAGCGCTGAAGGCCGTGGCAACGGCATAATCCTCGATATGGCAACCCATCCCGAATCCTTCGGTGAGATGCTCCAGTCGCCTGACTATCACATGGCATTGCAGTCGGAGTAAAGGTTCCGCAGAGCCAAAACTCTCCCCAGGGATGATGATCATGCATCCCAGGCGCTCGCCAGGTTTGAATGGCTCTTGGCAGATGCAATAGAGCCCCTCGCTGCTCAGATTTTCGGTTGTCGTGTCGACCCACTGTTCTGGTTGCCTGAACAGACGCACCCGCCAATGCACCGCTACCCGCTTGCGTTTGCGCCTATCAGCGACTGTATCTAATCGAGCCCCGGAACTCATGCGCCACATGGAATGGGCCACCAGCACCCCGCGTCACTTCTGATCGCGCGAAATGGCGAGCAGCGGATTGCCGAACCGATAGTGCAGCATCGCGCGCCCGGGCACAACACGTGTTTCCGATTGGGCCGGTTTGAATTCCCAGTGTCGCGCGTTGAATACGGCCAAGCTCGCAAAATCGCGGTTTTCAGCCGTGACGTCTGATAGTAGCTCCGCGTACTCCACTTTCCCCGATTTGTTGATGTAGACGCGCACATCCAATGGCACCTCGGTTCTCAAAGTACGGAGCAGCTCTTCAGGCACCGTTGGAGTGGTCTCTTGCACTGGCCTCGGCGGCACGAAATCAGCCGTTCGGCGCAGCCTTCGCAGCAATGGCATCTTGTCCATCACGCCGCCCAAATGCGATTCTGTGACAGCCTCGAAGGTTACCGTGGAGAATGGCTCAACCGCAGCCTTTGCGACCGGGATTGTTGGAGCCGCCAGGCTCTGTTCTTGTACCACTTGCTGCACCGGCGAAGTGGCGACTGGTAGTGCCGCTGGCACTTCTCTGGCGGAGGGTAGAATTCGACGCGAATCAGGTGACATACTTGTATACTTGCTCTCGCGTTTCGGTCGACCGTATGCAATCCTGTGTTGTCGCGCCTGGCTCTTTCTATTCTGCTGATAACGTGAATCCGCTCTCTTCGGCTGCGGGAGAGGGCCAACCGACCGTTCCGCGGGTGGCGGCCCATAGATAGAGTCGCTATTCGACACCGCCTCACCTAGGCGTATGTTTGCATCAGATATGTTCAGTCTGACGCTCACATCATTTGTGTGTGGCCAATAAATTAACTTACCGGCGCGCAACTGGCTCACATCCAGGATTACGCGCCTCTGGGTGCTACCGTCGGTAATCCAGAGCACGCCGCACCGTCCAGGCCGGATCCCTGGCGCCGAGCCGTCCCAACTCAGGCGCAACACATCACCCTCTCCGGTCAGAGTAAGCGCGACCGACTGGGAGGATCCAACTCTAGTCGGGGGAAGCACCGGAGCCCGGCGTGTTGTTAACAGGAGTATAAAGACAACTGCAGCCAATGCGATCGTAATCGAGGACCACGTCAGGGCGGCTCGGGCCGGGGTTGGTAGCGGCGCAAGCGCGATCTCCGACCACGAGCGAGTCGGCATCGAGCTTGGCAGCAATCGCGGCGCCATGATCTTGTGGCATGTCTTCTCGGCCGTAGAGCTCCCATGCGCACCATTGACAGACACCGCTCTTTTGTTCGGGCCGTCGAACAGACTGCTTATGGTGTCTGCTAGGGCATCGGCTCGAAATGGTGTCCTAAGAAACGTGCACCCCGAGATGCTAGCGACAGCCAATTCATCCGCCGGTTTGTCAGAGATTACAACAGCGCGTATCTGGGGGTACAAGGATTCCAGACGTGCTACAACTTCGCTGGCATATTCATCGTCGAGGATGGCTTTTGTCAAGACAACATGAATCGGCCCCAGATGCTCTTGGCATATACGCTCGGCCTCATCTGGGCTATCGGCTTCCAAAACGCTGTAGCCGAAAGAGCGCACAACCAGAGCCAGTGCTATGAGATCAGCTGGCTCGCTTTCGATTAGGAGGACAGTGAGCATAAGCTGGACCTCCACCAGCCTTCACGCTGGCAGGTATTGCGAAGAACGAGCCCGCGGCGCACGTCGCTATCGTCTCCTAGGGTCGGTGCCGTCATTTGGCACGAATCACAACTTAGAGGAGGCTCACCCGCGGGAGTCCGTGGAATCTGCCGTCGGTCTCCCCTGGCCGCGGTCGAGTTCTCTGCCAGCACAAGCGAAGGCTGAATTTCTACGATGAAAGCAGGTTAGGTCAGTCCGCCGCCTTCACGCTGTCGACCTTCACCGTATCGCCGTCAACGGAGCCGGTGACTATGACCTTCTGACCGATGAGCCCTTCGACCTTCGAAGCATCGTCGATTTTCAGCACCTTGCTATCCAAGACGAAGACGGGCACCGCGCCACCCTTTACGCACTTCGCAGCGCAGCCCTTGTGCTCCGCGCTCGCGCCTTTGGCCCCGCACTTCGAATCGGAGATCCAGCCGGTTAACTCATCGGCCATGGCGGGAACCGCAAATAGCGAAAACAGGAGAGTCGCGGTTGTAACCAGTTTTTGCATAGCGCACCTCCTTAATTGGTGATCGAGCTAGCATAGCCCATCCGGCGAGCCGAGACAATGGGTCGCACGGAGAGTGTACGTTAGCTTACGTTCCCACCGAAACGTGCCGACCCACTACCGATTACACGCATGGGACTTCGAACACGCGTATCCTCAAAAGGAAGCGATCAGACGATCGGGTTATCGTCGGCTAGGGCGCCATCTGATCCGCAGCTGGCCGCTTGCCCCATGATATCAGCAACGTTTTTCGTTTTCGAGAGGATGCCGTGAACTTGACACAGCAAAGGACGCCGCCTTCGACAGATCATCCGTCCGCATCTTACAAATCAAGTGCGTTGTGGGGGAAATAGGACAACTGGGAAGGGGTCCTTTCGTTTACGGCCGTCGCGATTCTCGGTAGTGTGACTCGCGTAGTTCGATAGTTAGCAAACGAATATCTTCAATAGCTGTATCCTCCAACGTAATCATTGTGCTCAGTATCAGTGAGCCGTTATTCTAGGTTCACGAACCGGAGCGTTTCATGCTCTTCCGCAGCCGCGCGCATATCCATCTGAGTTTCTTAGGGGAAGAACTATTGCTCTCCACGAGCCCGCTTCTGACGATTCTGCCATGAAACGCCTTTTCCTTCTCTTCTTGTTGGTGCCGTCAGCATCCCCCGAGAATGGTGGGAAAATAAAGCGCCTGGAATGGGTTGCCTGGAATCCGGTGGAGCACATTCTCTACTGGGAAGTAAGTGAAGGCCACTACGACGTTCACGGGCAATACGAACCTGAACGCCATCTTGATAGGTACTCCATCGACCCGGCTCGCGCCGTCATGCAGCATGGGGGCGACGGTCGCAGCTTCATGCCCGAGGAGGGAGAACGGTTGCACGAACGGCTGGACGCGCTAGCGCACTACACGATGTCGAGCACGCTGTGGTGGGATGGAGATAACGGAAAACCTGTTATGGGGCCCACGCAAGTTGTGTCAGGCGCGCCAAACTTGGGAGCCGGCAAGTTCAACTACCCCCTTCCCACCTCGCACGAAAACAAGTAGACCCCCCCAGTGTGCGCAGACCTTGCGAACTCGGTGCGAGTGGTGGACGAGCCCTGATAAGTGCCATTAACGGCAACTATCTCGCCCCGGTCTTGCGCTCTCCGCGTTCGCTTGGACTGAAGCCGACCAATCCCTGCGCTACCACTACAGAGGTTGGCGATTGGCACCACAGCGCTTGACTCGCGTCTTCGAGCCGATGTGTAATCGAGACACCCTTTCCGGAGGAACAACAGCATGAGAAATGTCCGCGTGTCGGTGGTTTACCTATGCGCCCTGGTTTCTACACTGGCGTGGGCTCAGGACCTGGCCTCGTTCGAGAAGCGTATCACTCTCAAGATATTGAATAACGGACTAACAGTGCTGGTGTGCGAACGCCCGGAGGCCCCAGTCTTTTCGTTCTTCACCCATGTGGATGTTGGCTCGGACCGCGAATACCCAGGCATTACCGGCCTAGCTCACATGTTTGAGCACATGGCGTTCAAAGGCACGGACAAGATCGGCACGAATAATTACGGCGACGAGAAGGGGGCGCTGGAGAGGGTCGAGCAGGCATACCAAGCTTACGACCGCGAGAGGCGTGGGGAAGCAAAGCAGGACGACAAAAAAGTGGCTGAACTGGAAAAAGCCTGGAAGGACGCGATCGCCGAGGCGCAAAAGTACGTGGTGACGGATCAGTTTGGCGAAATTGTAGAGCGGAGGGGCGGCGCGGGTCTGAACGCCTTCACCAGCCACGAAGAAACCGGCTATTTTTTTTCGTTCCCCTCCAACCAGGTGGAGCTGTGGGCTTATCTTGAATCGGAGCGTTTCCTGCACCCCGTGTTGCGCGAGTTCTACAAGGAGCGCGACGTGGTGCACGAAGAGCGCCGCCTGGCGGAGAGCCAGCCTTTCGGGCGGCTGCTGGAGCAGTTCACGGCGGCGGCTTTCACGGCGCACCCGTATGGGCAGCCAGTGGTGGGCTGGTCGTCCGACCTGGAATCATTCTCTGCGCTAGACGCCGAGAACTTCTACCGAAGGTACTACGTGCCCGCAAACATGGTGGTCACACTGGTGGGTGATGTGAAAGCCAGCGAAGTCCTTCCAATCGTGGAGCGGTACCTCGGACGTCTGCACGCAGGGCCCAAGCCGGAGCCGCTACGCACCGTCGAACCGCCCCAGAACTCCGAGAGGATTGTGATCCTCCACGAAACGACGCAACCGATCTTCATCGAGGGCTATCACAAACCGGGCGCGTTAAACAAGGATGACGCGGTCTTCGATGCGCTGCAGGACCTGATGTCGAACGGCCGCACGTCGCGCCTACACCGTTCCCTGGTGCGGGACAAAAAAATCGCGGCAATTTCCGGCGGCTTCAACGGGTTCCCCGGAAACAAATATTCCAACCTGTTCGTCTTTTTTGCCATATCCACTCCGGGTCACACGCCCGAGGAGATCCGCGACGCCATTCACTCCGAGATCGAACGGGTGAAGACTCAGGACATCACCGACGAAGAACTACAGATGGTCAAGACGCGGGCTAGGGCGGACCTGATCCGTCAGCTGGGCGACAACCAGGGTCTGGCTTTCCAGCTGGGAAGCGCACAATCGCTCTACGGGGACTGGAGAGGTCTGTTTCGGCATGTGAGCGACATCGAGAAAGTGAGCAAGGCGGACATCCGGCGCGTGGCCAACAGCAATTTTGTGGAATCCAACCGGACGATCGCGATGATGGAGTCAACCAAACTCGCGCGGGCTCCTGCCGCGGCGAAGGAGGGCAGGTAATGAACCCACCGCGCATAGGGATTGTCGTTTACCTGGCCCACCTCTGGCTCGCCTTCGGTTCCCCTGCAGTGCGCGCTCAAAGAGCGGACGTGGCAACCGATTGGAAGGAAATTCAGGCACCGGCATTGCACGCTTTTCATCCTCAGCCCCCGAAACGGATTCAGCTCTCGAATGGCATGGTGATCTTCCTGCAGGAGGATCACGAGTTGCCTTTCATTCGCGGCACCGCCAGGATTCGCGGCGGCTCACGCGACGAGCCGGCGGAGAAGGCCGGGCTGGTCCAGATCTACGGGGAGGTGTGGCGCACAGGCGGAACCAGGGGCAAGACGGGCGACCAACTGGATGATTACTTGGAAGCGCACGCCGCCAAAGTAGAAACGTCCGGTGCTCATGATTCCACCTCCATAACCTGGGACTGCCTCAAGGAGAACCTGGACGACGTGTTCAAGGTCTTCCTCGAACTGCTGCATGAGCCGGAGTTTCGCGAAGACAAGCTGCCGCTAGCCAAAAACCAGTTGAATACCGCGATCTCCCGGCGGAACGACGAACCTTTCCAGATCGCGTTTCGCGAGGCATCCAAGCTGGTGTACGGCGCAGACTCGCCATACGCGCGAGTGTCCGAGTACGCCACTGTTGCGGCCGTTACACGCCCGGACCTGGTGAGCTGGCACAAGCAGTACGTGCATCCCAATAACGTCATCCTCGGCGTCGTGGGAGATTTTGATGCCGCGAAAATGGAGGCGCGACTGCGCGAGGCGTTCGATTTCTGGCGCAAGGGTCCGGCTGCTCCAAAGAACCAGGTCCCCTTTAAGGGGCCAAAGCCCGGCATCTATTTTGTGGCCAAGGATGACGTGACTGCCAGCACTGTACAGATGATCGATCTCGGCACTACGCGCGACAATCCGGACTATTACGCGATCGAGGTGTTCAATCAGTTTTTCGGCGGCGGGTTCTCCTCGCGGCTGTTCTCCAACATCCGGTCCAAGAAAGGACTCGCTTATGCGGTGGGCGGAGGAGTAGGGACCGAATTTGACCACCCGGGCATTCTGCGGTTGTTCCTGGGAACGAAGAGCAAAACCACGGCCGCCGCAATCGACGCCTTCAACGAAGAACTCAATACGCTAAAGACCGACCCGGCCACGACGCAGGAATTGACCAAGGCCAAGGAGGCGATTCTGAATTCGTTCGTCTTCCGATTCGACTCCAAGGAAAAAGTGTTAAACGAACGGCTGTCCTATGAGTTTTACGGTTATCCGACGGATTTTCTGGAACGATATCGCGCCGGCATTGAGAAAGTCACGCAGGAGGATGTGGCGCGAGTCGCGCAGAAGTACATTCACAAAGACCGCTTGGCCGTTCTGGTGGTAGGCAAAGCGGCGGACTTTGATAAGCCCCTTTCCACGTACGGTCCGGTGACCACGATTGACGTCACGATTCCACCTGCGACTGGTGCCACAAGTAAACCGTAGTCGCCCTCCCGTATATGTGATCCGGCTTGCACTGCCCATTGTGCCTTAAGGCGTAGTTGAAGCCCTGATATCTGGTGTTATCGGCAGCTATTTTTTGCACATCCCGAAGACCCAAATCCCAGCTCCCCGCTCGCTTCGGCTGGCGTACATCTACGGGTCGGGCGTGCGACTCTACCGCTTCAGCCCTGCGGTCCAATTGGTCACCACGGTGATCGCATCCGTGGTTTCGTCTCTCGGTTCGGCAAGAAGGAACCGTTGGCCGTCGTGTGACGCTTGGTATTGATCAAAAAGGCCACTGGTCCGGATGCGCGTTTGAAAAAGCAGACGAGGCAGGCCTGTCTCGATTGTCGAGCCCGCCTTGATGTCTACGGCCATGAGCTTGCCGTCCAGGCTCAGATAGAACAGCTCCTTACTGTCACCGCGCCATCACGGCTGGCCGCCACCGGCATTCGAAACCTGACGCTTCAGGCTGAAGCTGGGGAATGCCGCGACATAGATCTCCCAGCGGCCGGTTTCGGTAGAGTTGTACGCGATCCACTGCCCATCCGGGGAAAGACGGGGTTGGTCTTTGTCATAGTCCGTCTTCATCAGCATCTCGGGTTTGCGCTCACCCGTGAGTTTCAGCCGGCCCAATCCCATCCCCAAAACGAGAGTCACGTAAGCCCCATCCTTCGACCAGTCTTTTGCAAATATGTCCTCGGCCGACGCGCATAGCAGTTCTTCTTCACCCGTCGCGATCACTCTTCGATACAGGCCAAACTGGCCGTTCTGGTAAAGGGTGAAGATCAATTGCCGCCCGTCGGGAGACCACACCGGACTCCCGGCGCCCTTAAAGGTTACGCGTGACATAACGCCATTTGCGAATCCCAAGAGCCAAATGTCGGAAACTAAGCTTCCCCGCACAACGGCGAGGCGTTTCTCGTCTGCAGACAGCGCGAACTCCTCGTACTCGCCGGGTTCACCGACCACGGAAGAGCGCTTGCCGTCCCTCGTACACCAACTGAATTGCATACTGTATGCAGCGTTACCCTGATACGCTAGGACACCGTTGCCGGAGATCGAGAAGAAACCCGCGCTGTCCGCAAGACGGCGAGGTTCACCGGTCAACTGGAGCTTACCGGTGTCAAACGGCTGCGCCAAGATTGACTCCCCCAAATGGAACACCAGAAATCCGGGAGGAGCATACATGGCCTGAGTTGCGCCGGGAATCAGGGGCTTTGTCTGTCTTGATTCCGTGGATGCGATACAGATGAGATACTTGCTTCTCCTCCAGGACATATAAACGAAGTGGCGGCCATCGGGAAGGAAGGACGGGGCAGACTGGGCGGTTTCGCCTCCCTGCTGGTCCAAGTCCAAGAATGGTGCGGGTTCGCCTCCCGCCGCCGAAATGCGATGCAAGGGTTGGCCGTAAGTTGGGGCGAATACGATAAGTCCGTCCCGGTTCCACGCGCCTCCAAGACCAATGCTGGCTTCGCACAGATCCTGTAGCGTCCCCTCGGCAGTGTTGATCTTCTTGAGTCTTCCGCTAGCGAAGAATCCAACGAACCGGTTGTCGGGGGACCAGAACGGCAGCCTGGCGTTGTCGGTGCCTGGCAGGGACCTGATTTCCGGCGAATCGAGCGAGCGGAGCCACAATAGTTGCTTGCCTTCAGCCAATCCCACCCAAACCAGTCGCCTCCCATCCGGAGAAACAGCCGCGAAGTGGCCATACTCCTCGACAAAGAACCTCATCTTGGGCGGCGCCGGGATCTCAAAGTGCATGCGGGCCGCTTCACCAGGCCGCTCGCGGAGGCGCAACGCGCCTATGCCCGCGGCCGCCAGGGAAGTAACTCCCGCGCAGGTCCACGCCACCACCTCGCGGCGTGTGCGGCGCGGCGCAGCCGATGCCGCAACGGGAGATTCGGCAATCCACTGCAGCTCGACCAGAACGTCATGCGCGGTCTGCCAGCGAGCATCCGGATCTTTTGCGAGACACGTGCGCACCACATGATCCAGCGCAAGCGGGGACATGGTTCGCAATGTCGAGATCGGCCGTGGCTCAACCGTCATGATCGCCGAAACTAAACTTGCGTGGCTTTTGCCCTCGAACGCCCTCGTTCCCGTTGCCATTTCGTAAATCACCGCGCCCAGCGCGAAGATGTCGGTCCGCGCATCCGCTTCCTTCCCCTCCAACTGTTCTGGCGCCATGTACTGTAGCGTTCCCAGAATCGCGCCCTCGCCAGTGAGCGGCGCCGTCTCGATAGGCAATGCACTCGCGCCTCCGGCGGCTGCGGCGACCCGGACTTTCGCCAAGCCAAAATCCAACAGCTTCACCCCGGATTTCGTGAGCATGAGATTGCCCGGTTTCAGATCGCGGTGTATGACGCCGTGCTTGTGCGCGGTGTCCAGCGCGTCTGTAATTTGAATGCTGTACTGCAATACCTGATCGGGAGACAGTGGACCTTTCTTAAGGCGACTGGCCAGGGTCTCTCCCTCCAGGTACTCCATCACCAAAAAATCAGTTCCGTCCTGATGGCCAACATCATGTAGCGTACAGATGTGCGGGTGACTCAGACTCGCGATGGCATGTGCTTCCCGTTCGAACCGTTCACGCGCTTGCAGGTTGTCTGAGAGATGTTCGGGAAGGATCTTTATCGCGACCGTCCGCTTGAGCCGAGTGTCCTGGGCGCGATAGACCACGCCCATGCCGCCGCTGCCGAGCTTGCCCAGGACGCGGTAATGGGAAAAGATTTCACCCTCTCGTTCGCCGGGGCTGGGTTCGGGTTCGGTACAGGGAGCGGCGGCTTCTTCCGCCACCGGCGTCTGCTCTACCGAACCGATGAAACGGTAGCCCAGCCGCGGCAGAGTTTCGACATAACGTGGGGCTTCCGCCGAATCCTCCAGCGCCTGGCGCAGTCGCTTGATGGCCGCGTTGATGCTGTGGTCGAACTCGACGATTGTTCCATTGGGCCAGAGCCGCTGATGCACCTCCTCGCGCGTAACCACCTCGCCGGGGTGCTCCAGCAGCATCGCCAATACCTGGATGGATTGATCGGGAACCCGGACCTTGATTCCGTTGCGACGAAGCTCCCGCGCCCGCAGATCCAGTTCGAACGCGCCAAAGCGGAAAAGGCGGGCACGGCCAGGGACCCCCATCGGCAGGACTCCTGGTGCGCAAGTCTAACATAAACGGGCGGGACGACCTCCGCAGACGTTTGTTTTGAACAGACTAACTTGTCACCCAAATGTCAGGCCGATACCAGGGCGCCTGCATCGATCCACCGGTCCACATGACTCATAGTTGCCCCGCTGCGCAACCCGCAGCGGAGGGCGACATGAGCATTACAGGGAATGGGTTCACAGGTTTGAGCCTCTTACTGACTGTGGCTGGGCTGGCCGCACAGCCACCGGACACGGGATTGAAGATCGAAGTCCACATCTACAATTACTCCGCGGTTTCCCACGAGATGTTAGTTCGGGCCGAGCAGGAGTCTGCGAGGATTTTTGAACGGATGGGCGTCGCAACGATATGGCTGGATTGCCCGCTTACTTCGCAGGAGGCAGTCCGGAACAGAGCTTGTGCGCTTCCGGACGCACCCACGAAGTTGACGCTCCGCCTCCTCTCGAACTCCATGGCGGATCGCCTGGGAGTTGGCGGGGACATTTTCGGGTCCGCGCTCCTACCCGCAAACGAGGGTTTTGGCGTTGTGGCCAATGTCTATGCGGACCGCACTCGGCAACTCGCGGATCGCAGAGAGTTCGAAGTGATCCTGGGTCGGGTCATCGCGCATGAGCTAGGCCACCTGCTTCTCGGCAAGAACGCGCACTCGGCCGCCGGCATCATGCATGCGCGATGGGGCGCTCAGGACCTGGGACTTTCCAGACAGGCTGCGATGTTGTTCTTACCTGGAGAAGCGAAGAGAATACGCGCGCAGGTCCGCGCGCGGGCCGTCGGCCCCCATGAGCTGTTTTGATTGGCGCGAGTCATAGCCGCGATCGCCTTCGTACAGGTTGGCTCTCTTTTCTTATTCCGTAACCTCCGTAACTTTTTTGGCCCCAAGCGCGAATCAGATAATGAGAGGTCGCCTGCTTGAAACAGCTCGAATCCAAGCACCCCGCCGCAATTCGCTGGTTTCACTGGATCAATTTCCCGCTGCTCGCAATCATGATCTGGAGCGGATTGCTGATCTACTGGGCCAATGACGTCTATCGCATCGGTTTGGGCAGCCTTACGTTCTTTCAGTTCTTTCCGGACGGCTTCTACAAGATCTTCCACATCGATCACCGTCTCGCAGAAGGCATGGCGTGGCATTTCCTGTTCGCATGGCTGTTCGCGGTGAACGGAATTGCATATGTAATCTATACGATCGCGTCGGGCGAGTGGCGCTATCTCGTGCCGAACCGCAACTCCCTGCGAGAAGCGATTCAGGTCACGCTCTACGACCTGCGCTTGAGTAAGACCCAGCCGCCGCGGCGAAAGTTCAATGGGGCACAACAGTTCGCTTACACCGCCATTATTCTGATGGGCGCGGGATCACTGGTTACGGGCCTCGCGATTTGGAAATCCGTTCAATTCGGTTGGCTCACAGCCCTGGTCGGAGGGTATCGAGCAGCGCGCGTCGAACATTTCCTCTTAACACTGGGCTATGTCCTGTTCTTTCTGATTCACATTGCCCAGGTCATTCGGGCGGGCTGGAACAATCTCCGCTCGATGATCACGGGCTATGAAGTGGTTTCCGTGGACGAGGTGGCAAAATGAGCGAATCACACCCGGCTGTGCCACTGGAACCGGTTGAACCAGCTGCACCAGAAGGCTCGCCTGACGACTCCGTCGACTGGGAAATTTCTCGCAAGACTCGCCGCAGCGTTCTGGTTGGCGGGATCGCTGCTTTGGCGGGTGCCGGAGCGTGGAACTGGCTTCGGTCCCGCCGGCCGGATGATGGAATCGCATGGCCCCTACGGATTGCTCTCAGAACCAACGAACAACTATGGCGAGACTATTTCAGCCAGACCCGTCTGGCGCGGACCTTCGCTCCCAGTGATATAGAAGACCCGCGCGTGAATGGCAATATCGGTCTTGAGGAGGATCCGGACCCAGCTTGGAACCTGAGTATCGAGGGAATCGCGGGCGCCGGCGAGGCACGCTCCCTCAAGCTGGACGATATCAAAGCGCTCCCGAAAATTGGGCTGGTGACAGAGCTGAAGTGTATCGAAGGATGGAGCCGCGTCGTGAAGTGGGGAGGGGCGCGGTTTCGTGATTTCGCGATCAAGTATGCACCTGGCCAAACCAACCCGAACGGCTACGTTGCATTCGAAACACCCGACCGCGAATATTATGTCGGGCTGGACATGGCTTCAGCGTTTCACCCCCAAACGCTGCTCTGTTATGAAATGAACGGCAAACCGCTCGAACCGCAGCATGGCGCTCCCCTGCGTCTCGTTATACCTGTTAAATACGGCATCAAGAACCTCAAACGCATCGGGAAAATCGCATTCAGTGAGGCCCGACCGCCCGATTATTGGGCGGAGCGGGGCTACGACTACTACGCAGGATTTTAGAAACACCAATCCAAGGAGAATACAAAATGAAGAAGATGGTTGCATTATGTTTCGCGGCGGCATTGATGACGCTGTCGCCGGCTTTCGCTCAGGACAAGACGGACAAGGACAAGATGCCTGACGATAAGATGGCCAAAAGCGACAAGATGTCGAAGAGCGACAAGATGGCCAAGAAGAAAAAGGCGAAGAAAGATAAATCGGGCAAGATGGATCACGACAAGATGGACAACGACAAGATGGAAAAGAAGTAACGCCCAGCGGTCGCGGCCTGCTTTCAATGTGGCCGCGACTGCGCCTACAACCCTCATGTGGGGCCAATGGGCTTCCCCAGCGGGCACAATCGAAGCATCTTCCTCAAGGTTTGCAATGAAGGACGCGCGCGCCAGGTAGGTGATCCTGGTAATAATTAGGTGAGCAAGTTTCTCACCCATGAACCCGGACAGCGATCTTCAAATGCTGATGGCCCGTTATCAACAGGGTGATTTGACGGCGGCCACGGCTTTGATCCATCGCCTGAGCGCGCAGCTACACCGGTTTTTCGTGGTCCAAATGGCGAGCCGGAGCGATGCCGATGACTTGCTGCAGGAAACCTGGCTGCGCATTCACAAGGCACGGCACACGTATCGCGCCGGTGAGCCGCTGCTGCCGTGGCTCTACGCGATTGCCCGTCACATTCGAGTGGATCACTACCGAAAGGCGCGCCGCACGATTGCCCGCGAAGAGGGGCTGGAGGGAATACCCGAGGTGGCGGCGCCACCGGCGGGATCCGGTAAAACTCCGGGCCTGGAGGCGCTTCTGGCGCCTCTTCCCGAGAGCCAGCGCGAAGTGATCGAGATGTTGAAGGTCGCGGGGATGTCGCTCGAAGAGGTGGCGCGCGCCACCTCATCGAGCGTAGGGTCGGTGAAGCAGAAAGCCCACCGCGCTTATGAGAAATTAAGGGAGCAACTGAGCGGCATGCGGCAAAGTAAAGCGCGCACGGGAGGTCTCTTGTGAGGGACAGGGAAATCGACCAGGTCCTGAACCAGGCCGCTCAGTCCCGCCACGATGTGGACCCGGCGCTGCTCGATCGTATCGCCAGCTCCATCGGGTCCTCGCTCGGTCCGGTCCGCCCGCAACCGCCGGCCTGGGTCCTGACAGGGGCCTTGGTTCTGGTCTGCGCCGCCGTCGCTCTGGCAGGCGCCGCCCGCTCAGGATTCTACGGCATTCAAAAGCTCGGCATTTTGGAGCGCGCGCTGATCTTTCCCACTCTGGGCATTCTCATCTGGCTGGCGGCCACGACATTCGTCAGTCAAATGATCCCCGGAAGCCGGCGCCGCGTGACGCCGGGGATCCTGCTGGTGGCCGGCAACCTGGCGCTCGTGGCCGTCTTTGCGATCCTGTTCCACGACTACCGAACCGACCACTTCGTCTCCCAAGGGATCGCTTGCCTGGCTGTGGGCCTGCTCCACGCGATTCCGGCAGGCTTGGCGAGCTGGTTGCTTCTACGGCGCGGTTTTGCGGTGAATGCCATTACCGCGGGACTGGTGGCGGGCACGCTTGCGGGTCTGGCCGGTGTCACCATGCTGGAGCTTCACTGCCCGAATCTTCAGACCCTACACGTGATGCTCTGGCATACAGCCGTGATTCCCGTAAGCGGGGCCGCGGGAGCGTTGCTGGCGTGGCTACTCCGTTACCGGGCAGGCTCTGGTGCTCATGAGCGCTCAGCTTCTGAATAAACTAAGTCATTGCTGGAGGGCAAACCGAAGTCCCTTACTCCTGGGTCGTCGGGCACCCTTCTCCTATTTGGTTGTGGAAGGATGCGCCGTAGCTCGGCAAGAATCCGCCCGGCAAACCTATGTCTGGTTAGGCGGGCCGACACCGTAGGAATCCAAGACATCACGCAGGGTCACGATCCCTTCCAACTTGTGCACATCAGCGCGGCTCACCACGGGTAGAATCTCGAGCCGATTTGCGCCCATGCGCTCAAGCGCCAAATCAAGCCCTTGGTCGGGGTGGACGTGGGGAAAAACAAGCCCACCCACGAGCTCACCCAACTGCTTGGCTGAACCTTCCGCTAACTCTCGGTCGAGCGTCGAGAGGTTGATAAGGCCAACTAAACCTCGCCGATCAGTCACCAGCCAAGTTCGAAATGCGCTCAAACGGATCCGTTCCAAGGCCTCCCGAACCGTAAGCTCGCTTGACAGCAAGTCGGTCGCAGTGTGCATGACTCGGGTTACCTCGCGCTCACGATGCCGGTGGCGCGTTTCCGCCGTAGGGAGGTGTATGCCATCTTGCACTGCTAGGGCATCGTAGATGGGCTGCCGCTGCAGCCGTGAAGAAATGAAAAGGCTCACCAGATTCGCAATCATCAGCGGCACGATGACTGCGTAGTCCTGCGTCATTTCGAAGATCATCAGCACCGAGGTCATGGGAGCGCGAACGATACCCGCGAAGACGGCACCCATCCCGACTAGCGCATAGGCGCCCGCCGTAGCGGTATAGGCAGGCAACAAACGATGTGCCACCGTGCCTAGCACACCTCCCAACGTGGCTCCGATGAACAGGGAGGGGCCGAAAATACCACCTGCGTTGCCCGAAGAATAACTGATGGTAACGGCCAGAAGCTTTAGCACCATCAACAGAAGCATCAGGTTCAGTGCCATGTGTCCATTCAAGACGTCGCCGACGTACCCATAACCCACCCCCAGGACCTGCGGCACGAACCATCCCATCAATCCCACTGACAGACCGCCCGCCAGCGGTTGGAACCAAACCGTTTTCTCGGGGAAACGCAGGAAGCGCTCACGAATGCCCAGCAGAAGTTTAGTGAAGGCCACAGAAACCAGCCCGCCAGCCACGCCCAACACTGCATAGGTGGCAAATTCCAGCGGATGGATTAGTTGGTATTGCGGAACTTTGAAGAGAGGGTTATTGCCAAGCAGCAGTCGAAGTACCATCCACGAGGTCGCCGAGGCCAATACGACCGAACCTAACACCGGCGCGTGGAGGTCGCCTACAATTTCCTCCAGCGAAAACAGTACTGCCGCCAGCGGAGTATTGAACGCGGCCGCAATGGCTGCCGCCGCACCCACTGGCAGAAGCGCCTTCACTTTTTCGGGACGTAGCTCCAGGCGGCGTCCGAGCACGGAAGCTATGCCCGCGCCGACTTGAACCGAAGGCCCCTCGCGCCCGAGTGGAATTCCGCTGGCAAGCGTTGCCGAAGTGCAAAAGAACTTTCCTGCCACGGTGCGCATCGTGATGTGTCCTCCACGGGCAAACAGCGCCGCTTTGGTTTGCGGCACTCCGCTGCCTCGCGCATTGGGAAAATAGCGGTACAGCAAATAGCCGATGCCTAGCGAGCCTCCGACCGGGAACACAAGGCGTCGCCACCGAGCACCGCCCACCGGATACAGCCTCATTCCAGCTCGTTCCGTCAGCAGGATGAACGCCACCACCGTTAGGCCCGTCAGCGCGCCGATAACGAGCGCCAGCACCAGAAATATCTGGTCTTCACGCTGCTGCAGACTGGTGCTCAGATATAAAAGCGGCGTTCTCCACCAACTTCGGCTGGTCGTCTGGCCGCTCTCACTCATCTCTCTATGATCAGGGTGACCTCCCGAGATCATACCTCCTGGGATTGTCCTCGGAAGGGTGGAAGGGAGATTTGGAAGCCCCCATGCGTAAAGCGGGGAAACCGATCTACCGTCTCTCGTTGGCCTACGAAGGCCGAAGGCCCCACACGGCCCCGTACTCTTCCAACGCCACTCGAACCAGCTGGCTGCGCGTCCGAACGCCCGTTTTTACGAAGAGCTGCTGGAGAGCTGATTTCACAGAAGCCTCGGAGATATTCAGGCGCGAGGCAATCTCTTTATTACTAGAACCCGCAAACACTCCTTTGAGTACGTCCCGCTCGCGCTCACTCAGCTGATTCTTCCGCGCTTGATGGCCCTCGTTCTCAACGGCTTTAACCAATCCCTGGACGCAGCGCTGGTCTATCCACGTTTCACCCGCCATGACTTTGTGAATGGCCTGGATCAACAGCTCTGGAGAGCTATGTTTGAGGAAAATGCCGCAGACTCCGAGGCCGAGGGCCCGGACGTAATCGGCGTCGTTCATGCCGGCCGTCACGATGAAGATCCGGCCCGTGAAGCCGGCCTCGCGCGCTGCCCGGATGAACTGAAACCCGTTCTGTTTATTGCCAAGGTCGTAATCGAGAAGCACGAGATCGACGGTATGGCGGCCCAGCGCATCCAGCGCTTCCTGACTTGAAGAACAGTGCGCCACGACCCGAAAATCGGCCTCGGTATCCAGCAGGCGGCTAAGCATCGCACGAAAGAGGGTATGATCGTCGAGCAGCAACAGGTGAGTTTGTGCCATTACACACTCTCCCCGGTTCTTGGCTCGTGGTCTGAAGCCAGAGCGAGCATGACAGCAAAACAACATCCCGTCGGCTGAGGTTCGTGCTCGATATCACCGTGGAATGCGCGCACAAAGGTGCGTGAAAGATACAATCCCAGCCCGGACGCCTGGGCGCCTGGCTGAAAGGGCTCGAACAACTGTTCCGGATTAGCTATACCGGGTCCAGTATCGATGAACCGAACAACCACGGTGCTCGCATCGGCCGAGGCTCGCACGGTAAACTCTTTTTGATCCTGGCCCTCCATCGCCCGCTGGCTGTTCTTCACAATGTTCAAGAATGCCTGCAAAAGCGCCTGGCGGTCAGCCCAGATCCGTGGGAGAGTGTCCGGGACCTCCCAGCGGATCGACATCTCGGCTTCGTGGAACGATGGCTCGATCACGATTCGAAGCTCTTCAAAAACAGAACGCAGGTCGATGTTTTCAGCCACAGACTGCGTGGTCTGGCGTAGTTCGAGGCCTGCCATCTTTTCCAGCCCTTGTACGAGCGTGCCCAGGGCATGAAAATCTTCGTTGGGCGCAAATCGTTCGTCGCGCGCAAGCTTCGAGTGAACGACTGCGATTGCGCCGGACACATTACGAATCTCGTGACACAGGGCCCCGACCAACACCTTGGACCCGGTGAGGATCTGCTGCAGATTGAACTCCGCGCGGTCGCGCAGCTCCTCTGAGGAATCGAAGACCACTGCAGCGAGGCGCGGACGGGACTTCGTCTGATAAGTGGAAAACCAGATGTGAGCCAGAAACACGTCACCATCTTGTCGCCGACCCCGGCACTCCATTTCGGTGTGAAAGACCGGCGCGTCGTCCATGGAAGGTGGAACGCTCGCCAGAGCCGGAAAGAATTGCGCGATCGGCTGTCCTTGCAACTGGCCCCTTTCGACGCGGAGAAGCCGATGAGCCGCATCGTTCGCTAGCAACACTGTGCCATTCGGATCAAGGGTGAAAATCGTCGCCGGACTGCTGGAGATAAGGAACTGCGTATTCCGGCGATGTGAATAGAGCATTCCGACGGATCTGAATAGCCGTCGAAGCGAAGCAACGCTGGCACCTGCAATGATGCCTGAGGTTATTCACATCGTCAACTGGTGGCGG
>JACXTT010003025.1_pt1 | contig 26309 bp, 22 predicted proteins | sample 9270951 | NCBI WGS metagenome assembly JACXTT01 (sample SAMN15532306, study PRJNA645909) | rock metagenome | isolation source: weathered quartz diorite | place: Puerto Rico | collected 2017-06-21
GTGGGAGCGTCGAAACTCAACTTGCCATTGGGATGAAAGTACAGGCTGGCCGGGCGCATGTCCGCGGGCGGCCACTTGTCTTCCATTCGCCACACGTTGGTTCCGGTTTCAAAGACGTACGCTTCAGGCAGTTTCGGATCCGGCTTGTCTTTGAGAAAGTGGTTGAAAAACGGGAGTTCGATCTTTTCGCGATAGTAGAGCGAGGTCTTCGATCCGAATTTGACGTTGCCCAAAGTGTCGCCATCGCTGCGAACCCAACCCCCATGGAACCAGGGTCCCATGACGAGGATGTTGAACGCGCCCGGACTGTTCGCTTCGTTATTACGGTAGACATTCAGCGCGCCAAACAAGTTTTCGGCGTCAAACCATCCACCCACAGTCATGACGGCATGCTTGACGTTTTTGATGTGTGGGCGCAAGTTGCGCGACTGCCAGAAGGCGTCGTAGTTGGGATGCCTGGCGATGTCGTTCCAGAAGGAGACGTCATTCTTGAAGAACTTCTCATTGGCGTTCGCGAGTGGACCCATGTCGAGAAAGAACCGGTAGCCATCCGGTCCCAGGGCGTCGGCCGGACGCGCCGTTGGCGAGGGACGAACCGGCGCCGGGCGCGGACGGCCAAAGCCATTGAAAAACCGGAACGCATGCGGCAGATAGAAGGCGCCATTGTGATGAAAGTCGTCCCCTACGAACCAGTCTGAAATGGGAGCCTGAGGCGAAGACGCCTTCAGTGCGGGATGTGCATCGATCATGCCCGCGGCCGTGTAAAAGCCCGGGTATGAAATGCCCCATTGCCCCACGCGCCCGTTGTTGTTGGGCAGGTTCTTCACCAGCCAGTCGATGGCGTCGTATGTGTCGGTGCTTTCGTCGATATCCTGTGGCCCGCGCTTCACTGCCTTGTGCGGCGTCATGTTCACGAACTCGCCTTCGCTCATGTTGCGCCCGCGAACGTCCTGATAGACGAAGATGAAGCTCTGCTTGGCGAACTCCGGATGGGGGCCAAGGTCGGTCTTGTAGTTGTCTACGCCATACGGCGCCACGCTGTACGGCGTGCGGTTGAGCATGATCGGGTACTTCTGCGAAGCGTCCTTGGGAATGTAAACAGACGTGAACAGCTTCTTGCCGTCACGCATCGGAATTTCGTACTCGTACTTGGTGTAATTCGCTTTGATGTACTCGATGCCCTGTGAAAATGCTACGGACGAAAGAATAGCGAAGCTGCAGACGCAGCGAATTAAGATGGACATGGAAACGTCACCAGTGTGACACACCGGGACTGGAGGTGAAACTTTGCCCCGGGCATGCGTGTTCCACTGTGTATATCGATGCGGCATTGGTTTGTATTGGCAGTCGCGGCGGTTTCTTTGCACGCGCAAGTGGTGGTCACCCAGCCGGGCGGAGCGCTGCATTCCATTTCAGTGAACGCCTCGAAGCGGGTTTTCGGCGCGACGGCGCGCGCTGGGATTGAGGTTCCAGAGGGCAGCGCGATATCTGAACTGTTCGCCGCGCCCGACGGGGTTACGTTGACCGCGTCGGCTGCCGGGGACGATTTCGTGGCTTATGCGGGAACCGTTTCGACGCCGGCCGGAGATACGGACCTCTGGATCGGCCGAGTGGCGCTCGCGGACGGGCAGCTTGCAAGCGTCAAGGTTGGCGGACGCGGCAACGATATCGCGACTCGAATCACCGTAGACAAGGCCGGGGCGATCTATGTTGCGGGCAACACCGATTCCCCCGATTTTCCGGTCACGCAAGGCCGTTGGCGCGGTGGACAGGATGGCGTGCTTCTCAAACTGAACCCCGACCTCACCACCGCTTACGCAATCTATCTCGGCGGCGCTTCGAAAGATGATTTGCAGGACCTTGCCGTGGACGCGAGCGGAAGCGTGTTTGTGGCGGCTGCAAGCAATTCCGCGGAACTCGCGCCCGGCGCGCACGGTTCGCCGGCCTTTGTCGCGGCAGATGGATTTGCGTTTGCATCCACAGGCGGCGGCGCGTTTCGAGCGGCGGTGCAAGCCTGGCATGCGCCCAACGCGAACGTCATCTTTGCGGGCACGGCCGGGCAGGGATTGTTTCGCAGCGTGGATCAGGGGCAGAATTGGGATGCCCTCAATCAAGGCCTCAACGACTTGAACATCACTTCGATTGCCGGCGATGCGCAGACTCTATACGCAGGTACGCCGCGGGCGTTGTACCGGTCCACCAACGGAGGCACATCGTGGAGCGAGACCGTCGTGAGCGCCAGCGGGTCCGGCGTGAGCGCGCTCGCCGTGAGCCCGCGCGATCGCAACATTGTCTATGCCGGCCTGCGCATCGGCTGCGGTCTCTTTCGCAGCGCCGATGGCGGACGCACGTGGCAGACGCAGCGCGCGGCCGACATGCTCTGTGTTTCCGCGATTCTTGCGACGAGCGATTCCGCCTACGCTTTCACTGCGAACGGCGTGTATCAAATGGCGGATCCGCAATGGAGACCAGTGTCCGCGCTCGGCGGAGTGACCGGAGTGACGGCTGATGACGCCAATTCGGCCTGGTACGCAGTCGTAGCCGGGAAAGGCGTTTCGAAGTCCACGGATTCCGGCGCGACCTGGACCGATGTCTTCTCAGGTCTCGCAACAAGCGTCGCTTTGAATCAGGGACGCCTATACATCGGCACGACGGATCACGGCGTTATCAATGGCGATCTCGTTCGCGTGGACGATGCGGCGATTCAACAGCCAGTGGGCAGCGTCGTGGCCAGCGGGACCGCCGTCTTCGCGGGGACCGGTTACCTCGACGATATCTACGTGGCTAAGGTGAGTCCACGCGGCGATCAGATTCTGTTTTCGACCTTTGTGGGCGGCCTCGGCGTCGAGAGTTCGCCCCGCATCGCGATCGATAACGGCAATAACACCCTTGTCGCCATGGCCAGCACGTCGTCAGATATCGTCGCCACACTCGAGGCTGTACAGCGCCGCAACGCAGGTGGCGCCGATCTCGTGATTGCGAAGCTGAGTCCATCGTTCGATCTCCTCTCGCTCACATACCTGGGCGGAGCGGGCGACGAAACGGCGGGCGGAGTCACGACCGACTCACGCGGTTTCGTATATGTCACCGGGTCGAGCGCGTCGCCCAACTTCCCTCTGACGCCGAACGCGACACGGAAAACAAACGATGCGACAGACGCGTTTCTCGCCGTGCTGAGCCCGGCATTGGGCTCGCTGACATACTCCACCTATTTCGGCCGGGACGGCGACATCGATCGCGGACTAGCAATTGCGCTTGACGGGGCCAACGCATGGATCGCCGGCGCATACGGCGCAACCGATGGCTTTGCCGCTCGATTCTCGGACCTCGTGAGCTACGGGGCGATTCAATCCGTGCGCAATTCCGCGAGCCTGGCAGCCGGGCCGATCGCGCCTTTTTCAGCGGTCATGATCACTGGCTCAGGGTTTGGCGCCACGATCAGCGGCCTTTCCGTGCGCATTGGCGACAGCGAGGCCAGTGTGCTGCGTGGCAGCGATACTCGCATTGAAGTGGTGGCGCCGGGCGATCTCAATCCGGGTTCCATCGCGCCTGTGGTGGTGACCTCGCGCGCCGGCCTGTTTCAGGGTTCGGTGGCTATCGATCGCGTGGCGCCTGGACTGTTTTCCGCCAATCAGGATGGGCAGGGCGTCGCGTTGGCCTTCGTGCTGCGAATCGATTCGGACAACAATACGACCATCACGCCCGTCTACGAATGCAGCGATGGACCTGGCACTTGTACGGCGTCGCCCATCGAGGCCGGCGATGAGAGCGATCAACTGTTTCTGTTGTTACGTGGAACCGGCATCCGCAATCGCCGAAGCCTCGACGACGTGCAAGTGACTGTAGGAGGCGCGCCTGCCGAAGTCGTTTCCGCCGATGCCGTCGATACGTTCTCGGGCTCCGATCAGATCGTCGTGAAAATGCCCGCCGGCTTGAGCGACGCAGGCAAAATCAAAGACCTCCAGATCACCGTCACGGTGGAAGGCAAACAGGCCAACACCGTGACGATGTCTCTCATCGGATAACCTGGCTACTTGACGATCACCGCTGGCACCGAGGTGTCGCGCACCAGCTTGTTGAACGACATGAGATCGGTCTTCAGCAAGCCGTCCAGCTTGCGCAAGTGGAGGTTTACCTTGGTCGCCAGATCCTCGAATACATGGTTGGACTGCGCCGTCGGCGCGGTGTCGGAATTCTGAACCGCGCCCAGCAGCGCCGCCAACTTGTTGTTCAGCTTGATCGGATAGTTGAGCGGATCCTGGTTGCTTTGATTCTTGGTCTGGTACAGTTCCTGCTCCACTTCGGTCAGTTCCTTCGACAGCTTCTTACCCGCTTCGATGACCTTCTGAGCGTCCTTGAGGTTCCCCGCGCGCGCCACCAGGTCATCCACCTGCTTGCGCACATCGCGGATCTGGATCACAGCGTCGTTGGTCTGCGTGATTTTGTCGCGGAGCTGGACGGAGAGATCGAATTGCTTCTGGAGATCCTGCACCGTGCCGGGGGTTCGGGGGTCTTTCCTGATCACAAAAGGTTGTGAAAATGTTTTGCCGTCGACCGTCATCTTCACCGTATAGCTACCCGGCACCGCGGCCGGTCCGCGCGACGAAGCCGCCCAGTAAATCATGCCAGGGAATGTGGAAGCATCGGGATAGCGCATGTCCCACACAAAACGGTTCATGCCGGCGTTCGCCGCGACGCGGACGGGACCTGCCGGAGCGCGCGGACCCTCGTCGTCATCAGCGGGCGGCGGGGGTGCGGCCGCTGCCGGGCCTTCCGCAGCTTTGCTCGAGAACTTCTTCACCAGCTTGCCTGCGTAATCCAGAACTTCGAGTGTGACCTCGCCCTGCGGCTTGTTCTTGAACAGGTAGTTGACCACCACGCCATTGGGCGGATTCTGCCCGCCGCTCGCAACGCGTCCGAAGCCTCCGCCGCCTGCATAGCGATACGCGGGCTTGGGTGTAAACAGCGTCACTTCCGCGTTGCGAACCGCGTCCGTCAATTGATGCAGCACCGGCAGGTCGTCAAACACCCAGAAAGAGCGGCCCTGTGTGGCGATTACGAGATCGTTCTCGCGCTTGTGAAACGCCAGGTCCGTGATGGGAACCACAGGCAGGTTCAACTGAAACTGCTGCCAGTTGTCGCCGTCGTCCTGCGACATGTACAGCCCGGTTTCCGTACCCGCAAAGAGCAGCCCTTTGCGATTCGGATCTTCGCGCACAACGCGCGTAAACGCATTGCCTGCGATGCCGGAGACGATCTTCTTCCACGTCTTGCCGTAGTCGCTGGTGCGATAGAGATACGGGCGATGGTCGTCGCTCTTGTAGGCGGTCGCCGCGACGTAAGCCTTGGCCGGATCATGCGGCGAGGCTTCTATGGAGTTGATCTGAATCCACTCGGGCATCATGTCTTTCGATGGCGTGACGTTGTCCCATTTCTTGCCGCCATCGCGAGTGACATACACGAGTCCGTCGTCGCTGCCGGTCCAGATGAGGCCCTTGGCGATCGTCGACTCGTCGATTGTGAAAATCGTGCAATAGTATTCGACGCTCGTGTTGTCCTGCGTGATCGGCCCGCCCGAGGAACCTTGCTTCGACTTGTCGTTGCGCGTCAAATCGGGGCTGAGAATCTCCCAGTTTTGGCCTTCGGTGGTAGAACGGAACAGCATGTTGCCGCCCGTGTACAACAACTTGGGATCGTGGGGCGAAAACAACAGCGGGTAGTTCCACTGAAAACGGTATTTCATCGCCTCCACGCCCGCGCCCATGGGGTTGTCGGGCCATACGTTGACGGTGCGAGTCTGCCCGGTGCGATGGTCATAGCGGGTCAGCAAGCCGCCATACGAACCCGCGTAGACGATGTTCGAATCCTTGGGGTCGGGCGCGATCCAACCGCTCTCGCCGCCGCCCACGTCATGCCATTCGCGTTCGGTAATGGCGCCGCTGTTGCCGCGTGACTTGACCTTCATCGTCGTATTGTCCTGCTGGGCGCCGTAAATGCCGTATGGAAAATCCTGATCGAGCGCGACGCGATAGTACTGCGCCGTCGGCTGATTCATGATCGAAGACCATGTGCGTCCGCCGTTGTTGCTGACGTTCGCGCCGCCGTCGTTCGATTCGATCATGCGATTGGGATCGTTCGGCGCGATCCAAAGATCGTGGTTGTCTCCGTGCGGCGTCGGCACCGGCGTGTAGGTGCGCCCCCCATCGTCAGACCGGTAGAAACCCGTATTGAGCACGTACATCGTGTTAGGCCGAACCGGGTCCGCGTAGATGCGCGAGTAATACCAGGCGCGTTGCCGCAGCATGCGCTGCTCGTTGACCTTCGTCCACGTGCGCCCGCCATTGTCGGACCGGAACACGCCGCCGTCTTCCGCTTCAATGATTGTCCAGACGCGTTCGGGATTTGCCGGCGATACCGCGACGCCGATCTTGCCTTGGACGCCTTTGTTCGGACCTCCAGGGTTGCGGCCGATTTCCGTCCACGTCTCGCCGGCGTCGGTGGACTTGAACAGCCCGCTGCCAGGGCCGCCCGACTCGAGGCTGTAGGGCGTGCGCACCACTTGCCAGAAGCCCGCATACAATACGTTGGCGTTGCCGGGTTCGAACACGAGATCGACGCATCCGGCCTTCTCGCCGCGCGTGAATACCTGCTTCCAGGCCTTGCCGCCATCGGTGGACTTGTACACACCGCGTTCGGCGTTCGGCCCGGACATGTGGCCCAGAGCGCAGACATAAACCGTGTCCGGATCCTTGGGATGTACGCGCACGCGGCCAATCTGGCGTGTATCGGCGAGGCCCATATGCTTCCAGGTGCGGCCGGCGTCGAGCGATTTGTAGACGCCGTCGCCATGCGAGGCGTTGCCGCGGATAGGTTGCTCGCCCATGCCCACATAAAGGATGTTCGGATCGGATTCCGACACCGCGAGGGCGCCAATAGAGCCTGTTTTGACGAAGCCGTCCGTTATCGGCTCCCACGTGTTGCCGGAATCCTGCGTGCGAAAAACGCCGCCTCCCGTGGCGCCGAAATAGTACGTGCCGGGCCGCGATGCGACGCCTGCCACTGCCGTGACCCGGCCGCCGCGATAGGGGCCGATTGACCGGTACTTGAGATCTTTGAGAAGCTTGACGTCTCCGTCAGCAGCAAGCAGAGACAGAGAAACAAACAGCAGGATGAAGCGCATACTTCCCCGAAGTCTAACTCATTCGGGGCCGCAGCTACTTTTTCCTGGTTTCCAGCTTCTTGCGAATCGCGGGCGCGGACTTGCTGTCCGGCTCGAGTTCCAGATACTTTTGGTAGGCGGCTTTCGCGGACTTCCAGTCGGCCAGATGCTCGCGTGTTTCCGCTAGCCGGAAGAATGCCTCAGCCGACGATGGGTTCCACATCGTTGCTTCCTGAAAGCGCGCCGCGGCGGCCTTGTAACTGCCCTTCTTGGCGTAGTAGGCGCCTATGCGCAGCTCTTTTTCCGCCTGCAAGGGATTGAGCGTATATTCCTTGGGTTTTGCGGACTCGTCCTCTTCCGGCGGTTCCTCGACAACCGGCGGCGGCGGCCTCTTGGGAGGCTGTGCGACGGCGAACGAAAGGGCAATGGAAGCGAACAAGACCAATACGCGTGCCACAATTCAATTATAAGGGCGGATGGTGGAAGTCAATGCGGAGTTGCGAGAGAAGGCGGGGCAGTTGCCCTTGCTGCCGGGCGTGTATTTATACAAAGACGCGCACGGAACGGTTATCTATGTCGGCAAGGCCAAGAACCTTCGCTCTCGCGTCCGCAGCTACTTCAATGAAGACCGTCTCGCGGATTCCAAGACCGGCACGCTGATCGCCGAAGCGCGCGACCTCGACTTCATTCAGGTCGACAACGAGAAAGAAGCGCTGGCGCTCGAAAACAACCTCATCAAGAGGTACAAACCGCGGTTCAATATACTGCTGCGCGACGACAAGACTTACCCTTCGATCAAGCTGACCGGCGAAAAATACTCGCGCGTGTATGTGACGCGCCGCCTGTTCAAAGACGGTTCCACGTATTTTGGGCCGTATTTTCCGGGCAACCTGGCGCACCGGCTGGTCCACTTCATTCACCGCGCGTTCAAGGTGCCATCCTGCCGCGTGGACTTCAATCGCAAGCACACGCACCCATGCCTGCAGTATCACATCGGCCGGTGCCTGGGCCCGTGCGTCGAAGGTTTGACCACGGACGATGCGTATGCCGCCGCGGTGCGCAACGTGAAAATGTTTCTCGACGGCCGCCACAGCGACCTGGCGCGCGGTTTGCGGGCGCAAATGCAGGAGGCGTCCGAGAACCAGGAATACGAGCGGGCCGCGGGGCTGCGCGATCTGCTGTCCACCGTCGAAGAGATGGAAGAGCGCCAGAAGATGGACGCGACCGACGGCGACGACATCGACATCATCGCGTACTATGCCGAGCCTCCGATGGTGGCGGTGAATCTCTTCCACCTGCGCAAGGGCAAGATCGTCGACCGGCGCGAATACTTCTTTGAAGACCAGTTCGATTTTGACCCCGCGGAGGTGATTTCGGCTCTGATCAAACAGATCTACATCAGCCAGCAGTACGTGCCGAAGATCATTCACGCACCGGTGGAGTTCGAAGACATCGACGCGCTCGAAGAGTTTCTCACCGAGAAACGCGGGCGTAAAGTCGAGATCCATTCCCCGCAGCGCGGCCAGAAGAAAGCCATGATGTCGCTGGTGGAAACCAACGCCAAGCACAGCTTCGACGCCCGGTTCCGTATTCTCAAGCCGACTGCCGAAGCCATGCAGGAGGCCTTGCAGGACACGTTCGCCATGCAGGAACCGGTGAAGCGCATCGAATGCTTCGACATCTCGCATATCCAAGGCACGGATAAAGTCGCGAGCATGGTGGTGTGGGAAGACGGGCGGATGAAGAAGTCCGACTACCGCAAGTTCATCATCCGCACTGTGGTGGGCAACGACGACTTCGCCAGCATGCGCGAGGTGGTGACCCGGCGGTATTCGCGCGTGCAAGAAGAGGCCGGCCTGATGCCTAGCCTCGTGCTGATCGACGGTGGACTCGGCCAACTTCACGCCGCAGCGGAGGCGCTGGAGGCAATTGGCATCATCAACCAGCCGCTTGCGTCGATCGCCAAGCGCGAGGAGTGGATCTACGTGCTGGGGCAGGAAAGCGAACCGGTCATGCTCGAGAAGCACTCGCCGGTACTGCACATTGTGCAGACCATCCGCGACGAGGCGCACCGGTTTGCCGTGACTTTCCATCGCACACGCCGCAATGCAAGCCGCATGACTTCCGAACTCGAATCGATTCCGGGCATGGGAGAGAAAACGATCCATAAACTACTGCGGGAGTTCGGCAGCCTCGATAAGGTTCGCGAGGCGGAAGAGAGCGCCCTCGCAGCGAGCGTTGGGCCTTCCGCCGCACGAAAACTGCGCGACTATTTCGCCAAGCCGCGTCTCAGTTAGGCCAGGGAGGACTAACCCTCCCGGATCGGAATCCAAATCTCGAGCCCGCCCAACCCCGTGGCCGGGTTGAAGGTATCGGTGTAGCGTTCGAATTCCGGTCCGCCCGTCGAAATGTATTCCGACTCGGGGAACCACTTGTTGAAGACCGTGTACCAGGTCCGCTGTATGCCCGAAACGTGCTCGCGATGGGTGAAGACCGCGTACTTCTGTTCCGGGATGCGCAATCGCGCCCACCCTTCGGGCACTCGCGCAAAATCTGAAACTTCGACGCCGCAGATGTAGTCCGTATTGCCGGAATCATCGCCATTGCACAGTACCCCGTAGGCCGTGTTGCCGGCCTGGCCGGGGATGGTTCCAATATGCGGCGCAAAGCGTTGCCATTGCGCCGGAATACCAACGCAAGTCTCAGCCGTGTACCGTTCGCTCATGCCCGCAATCAATAGCGGCTTGCCGGTCTCGATGCGCGGGGCGTCGAGCGCAATGAGTTTTGCTTCGTTCATTCGTAAAGGCTCCGTGAGTTTGAGGTCTTGCAGATGGCCTTGCACCCGCACGGCTTCGGGCGTCAGTCCGAACTGATCGCGAAATGCGCGTGTGAAGGCTTCATGCGATCCGTATCCCGCCTCGATCGCGACATCCAGAATATCGGGCGCCCCGTTCGCAAGAGCCTTGGCGGCCAGGGTCAGCCGCCGGCAACGCACATACTCCATGACGGACCGGTCGACCGCGAGGCCAAACGTCCGCGACAGGTGGTATCGCGAGACGCCGGCTGCCGATGCGATGGCGTCGAGCGTGATCTCTTCTGCGAAGTGGGACTCGATATACCAGATGGCTTTCCGGGTGGCATTCATACCGCATTACTCATCTGCATGAACCCAGCTTACGGGCTGCTCGTACGTTTCATTTGATCGGAATTGCTGTTCTCGAGCTCACGGCTCGGACCCGCCGCCTCCAAATCGCTGGATTGCCCAGAGAATCAGGGACAGAACGAGGCTCGCGAGCAGGCAGGTGGCGAACGGGAGGTAGAAAACGCCGTTCTTACCCTTGATGAGGATGTCGCCCGGCAGCCGGCCGAACTTCAATGGCAGGCGATCCGCAAAAAGCAAAAGGACCCCGGCTGTCGCCAGCAGGAGTCCCATCGCAATCAGAGTTCGCCCTAAAGCAGGCATTGCAGTCTCTACTACGCGATTGAGTACGTGCGCCCGCGATGCGCCCCGATGAGGATCTGGAACAGCCTGTGGGCAGTAAGCTCGTGCAAAGTGAGCAGTTCCGCGTTCGCTTTGACGATTGCGTTCACATCGCGCACGTCCGTGACGCCGCCGCCGCCCTTGAGCGCGGCAAGGGCTTCCTTCATGATCGGATCGTCGATCACTTCGCCCGCCATCTCCCACAGCGTGATGAACCGGTCCACGGCGGTCGGGAAGCTGACCGCGAACACGCCGTGGTTGGACGTGGTGCGCGGCGGTTTGTAGTCGAGGTTAAACGGCCCGTTGAATCCGTAGCTCCGCAGCAGCACCAGGACGTTGAGCCAGTCGAGAGGGTTCACCAATCCCACCGCGATGTCTACGTCATGTTTCAAACGATAGCCGTCGTTGATGTCGAAGTGCCACAACTTGCCGCAGACGAGCGCGCGGCCCAGCGCTGCGCGAACCGACGCGCCCCACATCAGCTCATGCAGGTATTCGGGGTTCAAGCCGACCATCTCGGAATGCTGCAGCAGGCCGGAGAAGATGAACGCCAGCATCGCATCTGAACTCGGCAGCAGGATTTCCGCCTGAGGCTCGAACGGCTTCGCTTCCATGCAATGCTTGAGCGTCGGCCGGTTATACTTCTTAGCGAACTCGATGTCTGCGGCGCAGGCGGCGTTCAGCCCGTCGGCATACCACTTCAACGCTTGCGGTTCGTCGACCGTGCCCGCTGTGTAGTATCCGAACGAACCCGGCCAGTATACGGCGTACTTGGCTCCGAGCTCGTGCCCGATGTGGACCGTGTTTTTCAAGCGTTCGGCCGCGTAGCCGCGAACTTCGGGCGCCTCTGCCGCCGGTCCACCGGCGAATACGGCATGGTGAAACGTCTCGGTCGTCACCATCGAACATTCGACGTTGTTCTTCTGCAACGCGGCTTTGATGCGCCCGACTATTTCCCACTGCTCGTCCTTCATCACGACGCTCGATGGAATCACATCGGTGTCGTGCGTACACCAATGGCCGATGCCGATCTTTCCGTACTCTTCGATGACCCGCTCAAAGCCGATCGCCGCACGCGTCGGGGCGTGGAACAGAGCGTGTCCTTCATATGCAGCAGCCCACTGCGGACCTGTGATGAAATACTTACGCCGGACTTCTGGTGAATAGGCCCCGCCACATGCGCTCATGAGCCGCTCGACGAGGGGTTGTTGTTGACTTGGAGGTATAGGCGCCATGAAATGGCTATCATAGCGTAGAAGCGACAATGGTGAAACTGCAGATCGATCACAGAGAAGCCGCCCCAGGCATGGTGGTGATCTCACTTGCGGGACGTTTGATGCTTGGCCCCGAGAGCGCCGACCTCGAGGCGTTAGTCGCTAGTTTGGTTGGCCAGGGGACCCGCAAGATCATCATCGACATGTCCGGTGTGACCCATATTGATTCGACAGGCATTGGCCGCTGCATTGCGAGTCTCAACAAGTGCATGTCCTCAGGAACCGGTTTGCACATGGCTGGCGCGATGGGGCAAGTGCGCGAGGCGTTTCGCGTGACACGGCTCGACCGCATGTTCAAATTCTTCGACCAGGTGCCTGACGCGCAAGCGGCCTTTGGCTTGTGATTTTCGAGACTTTCGTCGCGAACCGCTACCTGCGCGCCAAGCGCCGCCAGGCGGTCATCTCGCTCGTGACTGTCATATCCATCCTGGGCGTGGCGGCCGGAGTGATGGCTCTCGTCGTCGCCCTCGCCATCAATAACGGCTTCCGTCGCACGTTGCAGGATACGCTGCTCGCGGCCACCGCCCACGTTTCGATTCTCGAAAAGCAACCAGGCTTTGGCATCCAGAACTGGCAGGACCTGATACCCAAGCTAAAGAACATTCCGTACGTGAAGTCCGCGGCGCCCGGCCTCTATGGCGGCATCTTCCTTTCGGGACCCCAGCAATCGCAGGGTGGCGTTCTGAAAGGCATCGTGCCGGGACCGGATTCGGGCTTGAGCGACAATCTGCTGCATCTGAAGCAAGGCTCGCTGGACGCATTGAAGTCCACGGATGGGTTGAAAGGCATCGTTCTCGGCTCGCGCCTCGCGCAAAACACGGGCATGCTCCTGAACAGCGTCGTCACGGTGATCAGCCCGCAAGGCGAATTGACGCCCTTTGGCCCTCGCCCCAGTTTCACCCGCATGCGCGTCGTCGGAATCTTCGAAACGGGTTTCGCGGATATCGATTCGCAATGGGCGCTTACGTCACTCGAAACCGCGCAGCAGCTGCTTTCGCTCGAAAACGTGGTGAATACGATCGAGATCAAGCTCGACGATCCGGACCGCGCGGAAATTGTCGCCCGGGCCGCCATCGGGATGATTGGCAAAGATCTTGCGCCCACCACCTGGATGGAGCAGAATCGTCAACTGCGCAACGCCCTTCGCATGGAACGCACGGTGACGGTGATCACCATCGGGCTCATTCAGCTCGTCGCCGGACTCAACATTCTGATTACGCTGACGATGGTGGTGATGGAAAAACGGCGCGATATCGCGGTTCTCATTTCGATGGGCGCGCGCAAGGAACAGATCCGCAATATCTTCGTGCTCGAAGGATTGCTCATTGGCAGCGTAGGCGCCGTGCTCGGGCTCATTCTCGGTTACGCAGTCTGCTTCTTCGCGGGACACTACCACCTGATCCGGCTCGATGAAGAAGTCTACGCGCTCAGCTTCGTGCCGTTCGAGCCCCTCTGGTTCGACGGCATCTGGATTGCCTTCGCGGCACTGCTGGTCAGCGTTCTGGCGACGTTGCACCCGGCTTTGTCGGCCACAAAGGTCGCGCCCGCCGAAACGCTTCGCTACGAATAAATGACTCTCAAGCCATTTGCAACGGAATCTCGCGGCCCCGCGCCGTCACCCGTTCTACACCTGTGATCTCATGATTCTCGATAATCAGCGCGTAGTTGAAGTTGTTCACCGTCGGGCAGACGTGCCGCGGCACAAAGTACGCGTAGCTGCCGATGGCTGGAACTTCGCCAGTTACATCGACGGGCAGGTGCTCTTCGCTGGGCTTGAGCGGCGTCCAGTCGTCGTGGCCAATCGGGATTCCTGTGGGCATGCCGGCATCCGCCGAAATCGATTTGTGTCCCGCATCGCAGGTAAAGCGCCTGGCGATCGGATGGCTCACGACCGACGCCACGACGATGGCCGCCGGTTTGTACCCCGGAGGCAACTCGCCAAGGCTGTTCATGTCGCAGTACGTCACCGTTCCCGGAGAGACGCGGTGCTTGAATGGCGCTGTCAAAAAAGGTTTGTAGGAGGCGCCGCAAACCATCGCAGGCGTGCCGGAAGTGATGACCTCCGGAATCGCCTTGCCCGTGGCTAGAATCGCGTCCGTGAGCTTCATCAGCTTGTCGTAGCCCTTATGCGCAAGGCGCTCGCGCTCGGTGAAGTCCTCAACGTGCATGTGGCCGTCGTAATAATGCAGCCCGCGAAAATCCTCGAGCGCGCTCGCGAGCGCGACTACGTCGCTGACATGATCCTGTTCGAGCCCCGTGCGATCCATGCCCGGGTTCACATCGATGAACACTCCGACGCCGGTTCCATGCCAGGATGCTGCTTGATCCGCGTTTTCGACCAGCACCGAAACCTTCACGTTGGGGTTTGCCGCCGCGATCTCGCGCACGCGCCGTGCATTCGCGCCGACCACGGGATAGGCGAGCAGCGCGTCTTCGACTCCGGCTTCGATGGACGTCAAAAGCTCGAGCGTCGTGGAACATTTCACCTGTTTCACGCCGTGCTGCACCGTCCGGTGAATCACGTAGCCGAGCTTCGCGGTCTTGACGTGCGGACGCCAGCGCGTCGCGTCGCCGCCGAGGATATCCAGCGTGACGCGGATGTTGTTGTCGATGAATTCGGGGTAAATCGCGAGCGCGGGGGTGAGGACTTCGGACAGCCCTTCGATCCGGTAGTCTGCAAGGTCGAACATTTTCACCATTGTGACAGAACGCGCTAGGATAAAGAACTTGTGAGCACACACCAACACGACTCCGAATTCAAGCGCGGGCTGGGTTTGTTCGACTCGACCATGATGGTGGCGGGCTCGATGATCGGCTCCGGAATCTATATCGTCGCGGCTGATATGAGCCGCCTGATGGGGAGCCCTGGCTGGCTGATTCTAGGCTGGCTTCTCACCGGAATGTTGACCATGGCGGGCGCGCTTTCGTACGGTGAACTCGCCAGCATGATGCCCCGCGCGGGAGGCCAGTACGTCTATCTGCGCGAGGCCTTGTCGCCGCTATTCGGGTTCCTCTATGGGTGGACGCTGTTTTTGGTGATCCAGACCGGCACCATCGCCGCGGTCGGCGTGGCGTTTGGGCGATTTCTGGGCATCATGTGGCCCGCGATCAGTGAGACGAATTATCTGATCCCGCCCGTTCACATCACCGAAGGGTATGCGATTTCTTTGTCCACTACGCAATTGGTCGGCGTGCTCTGTATCGCGCTGCTCACCTGGACCAATTCGCACGGCCTCGAATACGGCAGGCTCGTGCAAAACGTCTTCACGACGTCGAAGCTCGGCACCTTGTTCGGCATTATAGTCATCGGCATCCTGATGGGTTGGAATCCCAAGGCCGTGGCGGAAAACTTCGGCGACCTGTGGACCTCGCGTGGTGTGGACGCCATCGTCCCCGGTCTGACCGCCATGACCGGTTTCGGGCTCTTTGTCGCGGTATGCGTCGCGCAGACGGGTTCGCTGTTTTCGTCCGACGCCTGGAACAACATCACGTTCACGGCAGGCGAAGTGAAGGATCCGCACCGCAACATTCCGCTGTCGCTGGCGTTTGGAACCGGTATTGTGACGCTGTTGTACATCCTCTGCAACGTGTCGTACCTGGTCGTGCTGCCGCTGAGCCAGATTCAGCACGCGCCCGCCGACCGTGTCGCCACCGCGATGCTGCAGACGGTGTTCCCCGGGCTGGGGGTCATCATCATGGCGGTCGCGATCATGATCTCGACCTTCGGATGCATGAATGGACTCATCCTGTCCGGCGCCCGCGCTTACTATGCAATGGCGAAGGACAAGCTCTTTTTCGATCAGGCGGCGAAACTGAACAAGGCTTCCGTACCCGGATGGGCGCTGCTGATCCAAGGACTGTGGGCCGCCTTTCTGGTGCTGCCCCGCACCTACGATCCGGCTACCAAAGCTTACGGCAACCTCTATTCGAACCTGCTCGATTACGTCGTGTCCGCCGCTCTCATCTTCTACATTCTGACCATCGGCGGCATCATCCGTCTGCGATCGATTCAGCCGAGGGCCGAGCGTCCCTACAAAGCATTCGGATATCCGCTCGTGCCGATCCTGTACATTGCCGGCGCCGCGACCATTCTGATTGTGCTGTTCATCTATCGCACCTCGACGACTTTTCCCGGTCTCGTGATTGTGATGCTCGGCGTGCCCGTGTACATGGCCCTCTCGCGCCGGGCATCGAGGGCGTAAAGACCATGCCGCTGTTGCTCACCGAAACCGACGTTCGCAAACTCCTGCCGATGGGTGAACTGATCGGCCTGATGGAATCGGCGCTGGCGGATTTCTCCGCGGGCCGCGCCGATCAGCCGGTTCGCTCCGTCGTGCAGATCGGCGAAGAAAAGAACTACTTCGGTTCGATGCCCGCGTACCTGCCTTCCGCGCCCGCCGTGGGAGCGAAGCTGGTTACGGTTTTCAACTCGAACCTGGCCAAGGGGCTCCCGTCCCACTTTGCGACCATCGTCTTGCTTGATACGGAAACCGGCGCATTGCTTGCTTTAGTGGACGGCCGTTTCATCACCGAGGCGCGCACTGCCGCGGTATCCGCCTTGTCGGCCCGTTATCTGGCGAGGGAGAATGCCCGCGTGCTCGCCATCATCGGGTCCGGCGTGCAAGGACACAGCCACCTCGAGGCTCTGAGCCACGTCCGCAAGTTCGACCAGGTGCGAGTCTACAGTCCCAACCAGGCGAACCGCGAAGCCTTTTGCGCGCAAACGGGCGGCGTTGCCAAGCCTGCGAACAGCATCGAAGCGGCCGTTGCAGGGGCGGACGTGATCGTTACAGTGACCAGCGCGCGAGAGGCGATCCTTCACAGCGAATGGGTTGCTGACGGCGCCCACATCATCGGTGTCGGCGCCTGCAGACCTACGCACCGCGAACTCGAAGGAGCCCTCGTCGCGCGTTGTTCGGTTTATGTGGACTCACGCGCCGCCGCAATGCAGGAGGCTGGAGACATTTTGCTGGCGATCTCAGACGGACTGATCACAAAGGACCACATCCGCGCGGAGCTCGGCGCAAGACCGACCCGGCAATCAGCCGGCGAATGCACTTTTTTCAAATCGTTGGGAATGGCTGTGGAAGACGTTGCCGCGGCGCACCTCGTGTATTCGAAGGCGACCGCCGCAGGCATCGGAACCAGCTTCTCGTTGTAACCAAAGAATCCATCGGCGCATAAGTTACTCCGAGATGATAAGCGTCAAAGCGTGGAGAGCGGGCTCAATGAATTTTATCTTAGGAACGGTCGATGAAGGGTCATAAATGCTAAGGTTTTTCGCGGGGTTTGCGTTGCTGTTGTTCCTTCCGTCCGCATGGTTCGCATGGGAAAACCGCGACATGCCGAACCTTGGGGACTACCACGATGATGGCATCTATTACACGGCGGCCAAGTCTATTGCGCAATCCGGGTCCTATCGCATCGAGAGTTATCCCGGCGTCCCGTATCAGACCAAATATCCGCCCGTGCTGCCATTGTGGCACTCGATCGCCTGGTTGATCGAACCTCGGTTTCCTGAAAACCTGCCCATCGCGATGTTCCTGCAATGGATCTGGCTGCCGGTCTTCGCGTGGCTTGCATGGAAGCTCGCGGAACAGTGGGGTTTTGGTCCCTATCAGCGCTGGATCATCGTCGCGATGGTCGCCATCAACCCTTATCCGTTGTTCTTCAGCACTGCGATATTGAGCGAAATTCCCTTCGGAGTGATGCTTGCGGCCACGATGCTGTTGCTGGGCAGAGGGCAAGTCATCCCAGGTGCGATCGTCGCCGGGCTGGCCTTTCTGACGCGTACGGCAGGCGTGTCGATACTCGTCACGGCGCCCGCCGTCTTCCTGCTGCAGCGCAAGCGCCGCGAAGCCGCGCTGTTCTTTGTCACGATGCTGCCGTTCGTCGCCGGGTGGTTTCTATGGTCCAAGATGCACGAGGCGTCGAGTCCGGACGAACTGACGAAATACTACGTCAATTATCTCGGTTACCACTTCCGCGTCTTTACGCTCAACGATGCGCATCTCTTCATCTGGAAGAATACGGACTTTCTGCTGCAAAGCGCCGGTGCGTTCCTTCTGCCTGTGGTGTTCCGTAGCCTGATCGCCAAAATCACCACGCAAGTGTTGGGTGTGGCCGCGATCGTTGGGGCGTTGCGGCTCGCGAAAAACAAGCCTGAAGCCCGGCAATTCGGAGTCTTTGCGGCAGTCTCCGCGGTAATTCTCATCCTGTGGAGCTTCCCGCCGAACGAACGCTTTCTGCTGCCGATGCTGCCATTGCTGCTTGCCGGCTACGTAACGGAATTCTCGCGCATCGGCAACGCCATGAGGCTGAGTTTTGGCCACAAAGAGCGTTCGCAGCGCATCGCCGGGTATGCGGTCTCCGCGTTCTTCGTGGGGCTGATCGCTTTCGGCGTTTACACGCAGCTTGACATCCGCTATTCGATGATGTCGGGGGTGATGCAAGCTGAACGAGACCGTCTGGCGGGCAGTAAACCGATGCTCGAATGGGTCAAGCAAAACACAGCTCCCGATGCGAAGTTCGTGGCCGCCTACGACAGCACGTTTTACCTGTACACGGGACGCCGCGGCTCATATCACATCGCGAATCCGCTCTGGTGGTATCGCGACGAGCCGCAAAAGGCCTATCAAAACACCGAAGCCTTCGCCCGCGAAAACGGTTTCAATTTGATTTACTGGACGCCGTTCGACCGCCGCAACGACGTCGAACAGACGGAACAGGTGGAAATCGGCCGCAAACTTGCGAACTCGCCGACGCTCCGGTTGCTGAAGGAATTTCCGAACAACTTCGTTTTCGACGTTATTTCGCTTCCACCGAAAACGCCAGAAGCACATTCCCAGGGCCACCCATAAACCGGGCGTAGCCGGAATTCGTGTACACCATGCTGTTCGCGACCGTGGCGCCAGCGCCATCGATGGATCCGCCCTTGGCCTTCACGCCATTGACGGTCTCGAACGGGACGCCGGTATCGAAGTCCCACACGATTTCGCCGTCTTTCGACGAATAGGCCCGCATGTGTCCGTCGAGCGCGCCCGAAAACACAACCCCTGGAATCGCAGTGACTGCCGCGGATTGAGCCGCCGCACATCGCATCGAAGGGAAAGAACAAACCGGCTTCGGCGTGGGAATCTGCCATACCTGCGACCCGTCTGAAATCTTCAGCGCCGTCAGCCCGGGCTTAGGAGTCATCGACACGATGTCCGACACGGCGACATAGACATTATCCTTGTCGGCCGCAGGCCCCCACTGAATGCCTCCGAGCGCGCTGCCGTTGCCCACTTGGACCTGCCAGAGGAGCTTGCCGCGCTGGTCGGGGTCGAGCGCGTAAATCACGCCGGACTTCTGGCCGCACAGCAGCACCTGCTTGCCATTCGCGAGCGTCCGGAGAATCGGCGAGGCGCCGAAATCCGTATCGGGGCCTGGCTTTTCAGGGCAGTTGCCTTTGCCGGGCGTGCCGCAGCCAACCAGGAAATTGTCATTGGGCGTGAGCTGGTTCATCCACTTGATCGAGCCACTCTCGAGGTCCATCGCGACGATCGCTTCCGCGCCCTTGGTCTCGATGTCGGTGTAGGAATTGCCGGTGCCGAAGTACAGTAGCTTGCGCTTGCTATCCACCGTCGGCGACATCCACACCGCGCCGCCGGCGGGCCCGAACATCTGCGTACCCGCACTATTGGTCTTGTAGGGCTTCGGTGGATCCGTAATCGGGTGCGACTTCCACCGCACCTTGCCGGTCGCCGCGTCGAGCGACGTCATGCTGCCGCGGAATTTGCAGCATTCGTATTTGGGGTTCGGTCCGGTGACTTCCTCAATCGACGACATCGGTACGTACACGTGGCCATCGATGAATTTCAATGAGCCGACGATGCGCGCCACTGGATGATCGTCGAGCTTTTCGGTGGTCCAGACAACCGCGCCGGTTGCCGCGTCGAGCGCCCGCGCCTTGCCGCTTTCGTCGCCGACGAAAACCATCCACTCGCCGTTCACCTTGGCGACGGTCGGCGCGGAACGAACCCAAACACCGGCGCTATAGGTCCACCAGATGCAGCCGGTGCTGGCGTTGAGTGAGTACACGCTGCCATCCGCGGAGCCAACAAATACACGGCCTCCCAGTACCGTTGGCTGCGAATAGCCGAGCGTCGCGCCCTTGAATCCGAATGCCCATTTCAGCTTCAATTTGGGGACGTCTTCGGCCTTCAGTCCCGGGTTCGGTTGAAAACGTGTATTCTCCTGGTCGAAGCCCCAGCCGTTCCAGTCGCTTTTGCCGGGCTCAATCGCTGGAGGCGTGCCCGTACAGAGACCCTGGACGGGAATCGCCGCGGCATCAGGGGTTGCGAACGGTTTCCCGGTCACGAACGACGCCACGGCGCGGCGCTCTTCTTCGCTGAGCCCCTTGCCCTGCTCGCGCATGACGCCGGTGGTCAAAGAGTCCATTACATTCTGCGGAGACCGCCTGGCGAGTTCGTCTTTCTTAGGGACGCGTATGTCCCCGGCGCTGGTTGCCGCATCGTGGCAGACCGCACAGCGGGTGGCGTAAATCGCGGAACCATCGGGCGCGGCCGCCCACAGAGAAGCTGCCGAAAGTATTGAGTAGACGTAAATAGTGCGCACGATCATGGTGAACCATGGCCACTTTAACATACGCCTCCGGCAGGACTTTTACGGGCAGGGAACCCGCTTCATCGGAAAGTCGCGATGCTTGTCCGCAGCCTTTTCGCCTCCATCGATGCGTGCGAAGATCCCATCCGCCGTCTTGCGGTAGAGAATGCGCTTGGGAAAATCATGCGCCGGATTCTCGAAGACGGCTTCCGTATCCGTCTGCGATGTGAGCTTGAAGGGCGCCTCGTCTTTGGTCCCGACAAGGCCCGTGTAGACGATCTCGGCGCCTTTCGCATCGATCCGCAGAAACTCGTGCGCCACGGCCTTGCCATCGCGCATCGTTCGATTGATGCCCAGCATCATGCCGCCGTCCGGCTTCATCCATTGCTCTTCGATTCTGCCGCGCGGCGTCTCCATCACGTGGCAGCCGGCCATCCAGTCCAGCTTCGACATATCCGCCGCGAAAAGGGCGGTGAGGGCGAGTAAAATCATCGTTCCTTATTGTGCATGGTTCTGGCGTCGCGCATCTTGTACGTTTCGGACATCCGCAGTCACAGAGCCGCGAGAACGAACCAGATCTCCCGATTGCGCAATCTGCCGGCGCAGCCTCTGAAACAGATGTGCGCTCCAATCCGGGAGGTTGACGATGCGAGAAGCGAGCTCGGTGGGATGGAGGCAGACGCGCAGTAGATTCACTGGAGGCGCGAGATGCGCCGAGTCCAACACACCGCCTGCCATCAAGACCTGAGCGCTGCGATTGGAATCGAGCAGGTTCCAATGCCGGTCGATAGCGAGGGCCGGGTATGGTTCGAGCCCTTTGAGAATGACTCTCACCGCGTTCCACGCACCGGCAGTCTGGAGGTCGTGCAGCGGCGTTTCCGGATAGACGCGCGCGTAACCTCCCGCGGTCAGCAGCAAATTCCGTTCGCGCAGTAGGATCTCCAGGTGTTCCGCCAACTGTAGAATCATTTCGCGGCTGGGGCTCGACCGGCCAGTCTCGATGAAGCTCAAATGGCGCGCCGAAATGTTCGCCTCGCAGGCCAGATCGCGTTGGCTCAAGCGGCGGCGTTGCTGCCACTCGCGCAGAAGGTCCCCGATTGCGGGCGCCGTTGTCGCTATCATGTCTACCTGCCAAAGTAGCGGAAACCGCGCTCCGAATCCATTACCTTGCAGGTAATTGAAAGGCTTCCCGAGTGGCTGCAAACTGCAATCATGAATCAAGTAACAACTGCGGACAGACCTCCGCAGGGACCTGCATGCCTTCCGGATCCCGACGCTGATCGTTCACGGCGCTGCCGATCTCTTTGCACCCGCCCAATCACGGCCAATCGAATGGCGGAGGCGATACCGGGTTCACGGATGGTCCTGTATGAAGGCGCCTCGCACGGTCTGTTTCTGACCCATCGGGACCGGCTTCACGCCGATCTGCTCGAGTTTCTGCGCGATGCGTAAAGAAGTCTGAAATGGCGTGAGGCTGGCGTACGTATTGGGCCGGGGTTTGCCCCGTAAACTCGCGGAACTCGCGGGTGAAGTGCGCCTGATCGAAGTAGCCGGCCTCGAGCGCAATTTCGGCCAGGGGCGTGGGGCCGCCCAGTTGCGACATGGCCCGTTGCAGCCTCTGGATTCGTTGGAAGCGCTTCGGCGCAAGTCCAACAGCGTCGAGAAACCTTCGCCGGTTCTGCCTGGTGCTGAGATCCTCCCTCCACGTCTGTGGCGCGGGCGGCGCCAGGCGACGGCACAAGAACCGCTCGACAACGGCAATGCGATCTTCCGGCGTCAGTGCGCTTCCGAACTCGGGCGCCGCGCCGAACAAGTCGCGGCACTCCACCATCTGTTCTCGCAACTCCCATTGGGGAATGCGCGTGAAGGCCGCTAGGCCGGAAGGTAGAAAACGGACGCCTAGAACATCCGTGGCGCTGCCCTCCGGGCGGATCACGATGGCCCTTTCGATTTGCCCGTAGAGGAACGCCCGCGGCTGCGCCAGTACTGCGCCATTGCTTTCGATGCGCAGAAAACGGTCTCCAAAATGGAAAATCAACTCGGGGCAGCCATCGGGAACGATGATCTGCGGGTCAAGAGGGATGTTGGCGGAAAGTGTCCAAAAGAAGCGGACGTAGGGCGCGAGAACGGACGAAGACGGAGGGATCTCGCGGTACTGCATCGGGTCGAATTACGAGGAAAAGGCGAAAGGCTCGCCGGACTCCAGCCCCGTACCACCGGGCCAAAGCAGAACGAGCCTTTACTTTGCTTTCTTCTGTTTTTGCTGACCGACGCGGACCTTGCTTTGGCTTGCCTTCAAATCGCGCCATGCTTTCCAGTCAAAGCGCGCGCTGGCATCCTTCAAGTACGCATCCAGGTCAACGGATTTCGGAACCACCGCCATCAGAGTGGCGGATTCGCCCTCCGGACCAGTGATCCGATAACGTTTGACGTTCGGAATGGACATGTCTATTAGCTTAGCATGGGAGGCTGGAGATTTCGCGCCTTCGTTGATCCAATCCCGTATCGTGTTGATTTCGTTGGTCGTAAGTCGCTCATTCGACATCGGCATGGCTGGGGTGATCTCGCCTATGAGGGTCCGGTAAAGACGGCTCTCCTTGGCGTTGCCTGGGATGACAACCGCCCCGTGCGTCGCGCCCCGCATCACGCCTTCCCAGGTGTCGCACTCGAACGAGCCCATCTTGATGCCCGTCGCGTGGCACCCCAGACAATATTTCTCGAACACCGGCAGGACGTCCTTGTCGAAGTCCGTCGCCAGCGCCGAAGCCGCAGTCAGCAACATGAGCAACCGAGGTAACATCCTTGCTATATGGATGATATCCGACATGGCGTTCTGACATTTCAACGCCACGCCCGACATCATCATGTGCGGTCATACGGATTGCGGGGCGATGAAGGCGGTATGGCATCCTGAAGACGTCGAGGCTCGCGCGTTGGTTGGGTTTATGACATCGTGTACGGTAAAGTACTGGAATATGACCCTGCAGCAGCGGATGCATTCAAGGTGATGCGACGAGTATGATCGACGAATTGGACCATGTGCAGTTAGCCGCGCCGGCGGGGTGTGAACCAGCCGCCCGCGCGTTCTTCAGCGGCCTGCTCGGCCTGCGTGAGTTAGTCAAGCCGGAAGCCCTGCAAGGGCAGGGAGGCTGCTGGTTCCAGGTAGGCCAGCGCGGGATGCAGTTGCACATCGGAATCGAATCGGACTTCCGCCCCGCCGCCAAGGCACATCCGGCGTTCGCTGTGCGGGACGCGGAGGCGGTATTTCAGGTGCTCGCCGCCGCGGGGAGCGAGTGCAAGTGGGACGAGTCCCTGCCGGGGGTTCGGAGGTTCTTCGCGAAGGATCCCTGGGGCAACCGGTTGGAGTTCACTCAGCCGGCCTGATTTGTCACATTGCTTTGCCAGGAGTTCGTTGATCTCCCGGTGACGTGGTATCTGGTTGTGAAACACCTGTCTTCGGATTGGTATACCGGTCGTGGCTTCCACCGTGCCGGATGAACTTGCAGCCAGCCTCTTCAACCTTACGGACTAGGTCGGTCCTCTTCATCCGAGGATCAAGTCAGCTACCCTGCGGATTCCCGGAATCTCACCGCTGGTTAGGTCGCGATAGAGATCCCGAAGATTGTCCTCGAGTTCTCTCAAAGTCTCGCCCTGGGTCATATAGTCCGGGAAATCCTCGAAATAGCCGAGCCACATCGCACCATCTTGCCAATGGACATACCGGGCGCTGCTCATGAACCCTATTCTAGCGCCGCGGACAGGGAGCCTTCGGCCCTGCGCAGGCTTCTGAGGATCAAGTCAGCTAACAGCCTGCGCGGCCGAGCATTTTCTTCGCGGAGACGGATGTTTTCTGGCTCCGGAGCTCCGAATGGAAGTGAGTCCGAACCGTTGCCGCTCATCCTTACGTTCACCGGTCTGGGGGCCGTGCCTTCACCTCGTCGAGAAACTGCTGCACCGACGCAAACACCGCTCCGACGTCGGTCGGTAGGCCGCATTCCTCTGCAAGGGCACGAAACGGGACCTGCCAATCCACTGGTGGCGCAGCCAACGCCACTGGCAAATCATGAGTTCCTCTTCTCTCAAAAGTCAAATGCAAATCATCCAGGATTCGCCTCTTTCCCAGCCCACCTGACTTGATCAGAAGAGCCAGGTCGACCAGGTCCTTGACTCTGCTGTTCGCTGCGGTCCGCGGGAGCGTGTAGGCATGGACCTTTTCGGCGAACTGCTGCTCGCGGGCGATCATTTGGACTTGCGCCGTTGGAATGCCGGCAAATCCCAGCCAGTCCCGGCAGACGATCGCATCTACCGGCGGCGACACCACGTCCCCAATTCCGGCGTCGAGGTGGAATCGGGCGAAGATCCGTTCGTCCATGCGAGCTTCAACTAGATAGCGAGCGCCGCCGTACGGAGCGGCGGTTAGCTCCATAGTGGGCGGTCCGAACGTAAACTCGAACCAGTCGCCCAGGGAAACACCTGCCGCGTTTTGCAGCATCTCCCGAACGATCTGATTCTGTTCCTCACCGGCAGAAATGGCGATCCGTTGTACCGTAAGGTCAATGTCCACCGTTGATCGGGCCGCCTTGTATCGCAACTCCAGCGCATAGCCTCCCTTTAAGAACCATGGAGGAGCCGCGTCCCGGAACAGCCTTGCGAGCAATCGGTCGAATGACACCTGTCGGCGGAGGCGGTTTAGATCCGTCTGCTCCTTCATGGAAGTCGTCTTTAGACGTTCTTCGAGCGCCCTCCGGAATGCTCCCGCCGTTGTGTATTTCTTAGCTGGCGGCATCATGCAACTTTCCGGAGTGCTTCTTCAATGATCTTGTGGGCGGATCCGCTCATTCGTGCACTCCGAATCTGTTGCCGGTTAATCAGACCGCGCTCGACAGCCTGCCGCAGAGCTTGTCGAATGAAGTTCCGCTCCGCCGTGCCGGCTTCGATCAGGTCGAGAATCGTCCGAAGAGGCCGAGTGTACTTGAAGCCCTGAGCGGCTTGCACGTCGCTTTCAGGGAGGTCGGCATAGTGAAGGACGAGAACACCCGGAATATCGCTGTTGCGGCGGAAGTCAGTCGGAACGCTCATGTGGAGCTTAGACGGATTCAGGTCGGAAAGTTCGTAGAGGCTAAGCGCAGTCTCGTGGCTGTATACACCCTCGATCTCCTCCTCTCGGTTCCGAGACCATAGTGCCCAAAGGACGAGATCGGGCCGATCAGCCATTGGGAATAGAGCCAGCCGGTAGATGCCACGGTGCTCACGGATCCAGTTCCCGACCTGCACGTGATAGGGATGGGTATTCTCGGCGAATCCGGCGGCTTTGGCCTGTTTAGTGGTGAAGAAGCCCTGCTGTAGTTCCGCCATCCCGAAGAGCCGCCGCGATGCTTCTCGATGAGACTGGGCCATAACACAATACTACAACTTTCTTGATGTAATCTCAATTGCTAATCCGTCTTTGAGGTCACGCCGACTCGTGGGAGGAGCAAAGCCGATTCAAGCCGCCTACGTTTATGAAAAACGGTCGGCGAGTCTTACGCCGTTGCTCAGTGCAGCGGGACTTCTGAACGAATCAGTTTCAGCCGTGGGCGCTCCACCACGTAATAAAATCTTCCGCAAGCGCCCTCCGTAAACGATCCCTTTTTGCTGTCCGCGATTTCGAGGCTTCCTGTCACGATCAGAAGGCGGCTGTCCAATCTGTACGAAAGCAGAGGGCCATCAGAGAATGGGACGCAGCGCGTTGCGCCGACAAATGGCGTGTCCAATATGGCTCCCGTCTGAGCGTCAACGATCCAGATGT